>Ga0208717_1000005_pt1 | contig 205342 bp, 207 predicted proteins | sample NGESurF53shallow_FD_184489 | JGI IMG/M metagenome (GOLD analysis project Ga0208717, IMG submission 184489) | Arctic peat soil microbial communities from Barrow, Alaska - NGEE Surface sample F53-3 shallow (SPAdes) | ecosystem: Environmental > Terrestrial > Soil > Wetlands > Peat ... | reverse complement strand
CGGGCCGCGGGCCGCCGCGGCGCTTGCAAAGGCCGCCCTCCCCCGCCGATAGTGCGGGGCGAAGGAGGGCCGGATGGAAATCGAGAGACGGGACTTCCTGCGCCTGGCGGCGGCGTCGGCCGGGGTGGCGGCGGGCGCGGGAATGGGGTCGGCGGCGATCGCCAGGGCTCTGGCCTTGCCCGCCAACCGCCAGACCGGGACGATCGCCGACGTGGAGCATGTGGTGATCCTGATGCAGGAGAACCGCTCCTTCGACCACTATTTCGGGGCGCTGCGCGGCGTGCGCGGTTTCGACGATCCGCGCCCCATCCCCCTGCCCAGCGGCCGGCCGGTGTGGTTCCAGCCCAGGTCGCCCGGATCGGCGGAAACCGTCCTGCCCTTCCGACTGAACACCGACACCTCCAGCGCCCAGGGCCTCCACAGTCTCGATCATTCGTGGAAGGGCTCGCACGATAGGTGGAAACACTACGACTCCTGGCCGGCCGCCAAGGGGCCTCTGACCATGGGGCATTTCACGCGCGAAGACATTCCCTTCTACTACGCCCTGGCCGACGCCTTCACGATCTGCGACGCCTATCACTGCTCCCTGTTCGGACCCACCGGCCCTAACCGGATGTTCCTGTTCACCGGCACCAGCGGTCTGGCGGTCGGCGAGTCAGGCGGCCAGGCGGTGGCCAACATTGACGACGGCAACTACACCGCCGATCCGGCGCGTGATCGGGCCGCCTTCAAGGGCTACGGCTGGACCACCTACGCCCAGCGCCTGCAGAAGGCCGGCGTCTCGTGGAAGCTCTATCAGGAATACGACAATTACGGCGACAACGCCCTGGCCTATTTCGCCGCCTTTCGCGGCCTGGACGCGAACTCGGAGCTGTATCGGCGCGCCCGCGCGTGGGCGGTCGGATCGACGATGGCCAACGCGACCACGTCGCGGGCCGAGCATCTGGTGGCGGCGTTCGGGCGCGACGTCGCGGCCGGCGCCCTGCCGCAAGTTTCATGGATCGTCGCCCCCACCAAGCTCTGCGAGCACCCCGACAATCCGCCCGGCTACGGCGAGACCCTCACCGCCCGCCTCCTCGGCGCCCTCACCGCCAACCCGGCGGTGTGGGCCAGGACGGTCCTCCTGATCAACTATGACGAAAACGACGGCTTCTTCGATCATGTGCCGCCGCCCCTGCCGGCCGTCGGCGGCGCGCTGGGCCAGAGCACCGTCGATACCGTCGGCGAAATCTATGACGGCGTGCCGGTGGGCCTGGGACCGCGCGTTCCCATGCTGGCGGTCTCGCCGTGGAGCAAGGGCGGCTGGGTCAATTCGCAGACCTTCGATCACACCTCGGTCCTCCGCTTTCTTGAGGCCCGGTTCGGAGTCACAGAGCCCAACATCACGCCGTGGCGGCGCGCCGTCGTCGGCGACCTGACCTCGGCGTTCGATTTCCGCCGCCTGGAGAGCGACCGGCGGGCGGCGCTGCCCGATACCTCGGGGACGATGGCGCGGGTCGATCGGACGGCGAAGCTGCCCAAGCCGGCCATTCCGACCGACCAGGCGCTGCCCAGGCAGGAGGCCGGCCGCCGCCCCGCCCGCGCCCTCCCCTACGATCTTCAGGTCCACGGCCGCGTGGATCGCGATAGCGGCCAGCTCCGCCTGACCTTCGACAACCGGGGCGCGGCCGGCGCCGCCTTCAATCTCTATGCGGCGGGCGGCGAACCGCGATTCTACACCGTCGGAGCCGGTAAGCAGCTTGCGGACGCCCTGCCGGTCGGCGCCGCGCCCTACAATGTCTCGGTCTTCGGACCCAACGGCTTTCTGCGCCGCTTCCGGGGCGGCTTGGCCGGGTCCGGGGTCGAGGTGGAGGCGCGTCATGACGCACGGGGCGGCCGGCTGGCGCTCACTTTGCGAAATACCGGTGACGCGCCCGCCCTGCTGACCGTCAAACCCGGCGACTATCCGGCGGGCGGCCCACGCCGACACCGGCTGGCGCCCGGCGGTTCGGCGACGGATTCCTGGCGCCTCGACCCCGCCGCCCCCTGGTACGACCTGGCCGTGACCATCGACGACGACCCCGCCTTCCTGCGCCAACTTGCCGGCCACCTGGAAACCGGCCGCCCCAGCCTCAGCGACCCGGCGATCGGCCGGGGGTGAGGAGCGCCCTCATTCCTCCATCATGGACGGGTAGCGCCAGTCCGTCGGCGGCGCGAAGGTTTCCTTGACGGTGCGCGGCGAGACCCAGCGGGCCAGGTTCCACATCGAGCCGGCCTTGTCGTTGGTCCCCGACGCCCGCGCGCCGCCGAACGGCTGCTGGCCGACCACCGCGCCGGTGGGCTTGTCGTTGATGTAGAAATTGCCCGCCGCATGGCGAAGGCGGTTCTGGGCGGTCGCCACGGCGGTCTTGTCCGTGGCGAACACCGCGCCGGTCAGACCATAGTCGCTGGTCTCGTCGATCAGGTCCATCACCTCGTCGTAGCGGTCGTCGTCGTAGAGGTGGGCGGCGACGATGGGGCCGAAGAACTCCTCGCGCATGAACCGCGAGCGGGGATCGTCGACCTCAAGCAGGGTGGGGGCGACGAAATAGCCCCGGCTCTTGTCGGCCGTCCCCCCCGCCAGGATGGTGACGCCCGCGGCGGCGCGCGCCTCGGCCTGGGCCGCCGCCAGCCGCTTCCACGCCTTCTCGTCGATCACCGCGCCCATGAAGGTGCGGAAGTCGGCCACGTCGCCCATGCGGATGGCCTCGATGTCGGCGATGAGCCGGTCGCGGAGTTCCGGCCACATCCGCCGCGGAACGAAAATCCGCGAAGCGGCCGAGCATTTCTGGCCCTGGTATTCGAAGCCGCCCCGGACGATCGCCGTGGTCAGGGCGGCAAGGTCGGCGCTCTCGTGGGCGAGGACGAAGTTCTTGCCGCCGGTCTCGCCGACCACGCGCGGATAACTTCGGTAGGAGCCCGCCCCGACCCGGCGCAATATGTCGTTGAATACGCCGGTCGAGCCGGTGAAATGCACCCCCGCCAGATCGCGGTTGGCGAGGGCGATGTCGGAGGCCAGCGCAGGGTCGGCGTAGACGAGGTTGATCACGCCGTCGGGAAGGCCGGCGTCGCGGAGCAGCCGCATCACGAAATGGGCCGCATAGCGGGCCGTCGCCGACGGCTTCCAGACCACCGTATTGCCCATCAGGGCCGGGGCGCTCGGCAGATTGCCGGCGATGGCGGTGAAGTTGAACGGCGTGGCGGCGAACACGAAGCCTTCCAGAGGGCGATAGTCGATGCGGTTCGACACGCCGACCGGCGACAGCGGCTGTTCCTCGTAAAGGCGCAGCATGAAGTCCACGTTGAAGCGCCAGAAGTCGATCAGTTCGGCGGCGGCGTCGATCTCGGCCTGATGGCAGGTCTTGGATTGGCCGAGCATGGTGGCGGCGTTGAGCTCGGCGCGGCGCGGGCCGGCCAGGAGATCGGCGGCGCGCAGGAAGACCCCGGCCCGCTCTTGCCACGGCGCGCGCGACCATGACGGCCAGGCGCGGCCGGCCGCCGCGATGGCGGCCTCGATTTCGGCGCGGCCGCCAATGTGGGCCTGGGCAAGAACGTGACCGTGGTCATGCGGACAGACCGCCGGCTCGAGCGCGCCGGTGCGCGCCTCGCGCCCGTCGATCACCAGCGGCAGGTCGATCGTCTCGCCGGCCATGCGCGCCAGGGTCGCCTTGAGTTCGGCCCGTTCGGGCGAGCCCGGCGCATACTCGCGCACCGCCTCGTTGCGCGCCGGCGGGGGAGGCGCCTCGCCGGCCCCCGCGTGATGGGCGGGACCAGTCATGGAGCGCTCCCAGGCGCCACGCAATCCTCGCCCGGCGGCGCATAGGTCTGGCCGGGCGCCAGGACGGCGAGGGTTCCGTGGGTCATGCCCTTGGTCCACCATTGCAGGCCCTCGCCGATGTAGCGCGCTCCGTCGGCGGAGACAGCCGTTTTCAGGGTGTGGGTCGCGCCCCGATATTCGATCACCGCCGTCCTTGTGTCCGGATAGGTGGCGTGGACGCTCTGGCCATCCGGGCAGGCGTAGAAGATGGCCGGGGCGGCGGGCGTCGGCCGGGGCGCCGGGGCCAGAGCGCCACAGCCCGCCAGGGCTAGGGCGCCGAGCGCCAGTCGTAAGCCGGCCACGCGCCTCATGCGCTCACCTGAAACCCGGGGGTCGAGCGGGAGATTTCGAGTTCCGCCTCGTTCATGTCCGCGCCGACGCTGGCGAAGAGCGGCGTCGAGAGGTAACGCTCGCCGGTGTCGGGCAGCATGCAAAGAATGACCGCGCCCTTTGCCGCCTCGGCGGCGACGCGCAGGGCGCCGGCGAAAGTGGCGCCCGACGAGATGCCCACGAAAATCCCCTCCTGGCGCGCCAACTCCAGGCTGCAGCGCATCGCCTCGGGCCCGGCGATAGAAAGGATCTGGTCCACGTCGGCCGCCGCCACGGCGTCGCCGGTGAGCTTGGGGATGAAGTCGGGGGTCCAGCCCTGCATGGGGTGGGGCTTCCAGGCCGGATGGCCGCTGACCGCCGAGCCGTCGGCGTTGCGCGGCTGCTCGATCCCGCTGGCCAGAAGCTGGGCGTCCTCGGGCTCGCACACCACGATCTTGGTTTCCGGCCGCTCCTTGGCCAGCACCCGCGAGACACCCTTCAAGGTGCCGCCGGTGCCATAGCCGGTGACCCAGTAGTCGAGCCGCTCGCCTTCGAAGGCGTCGACGATCTCGCGCGCCGTTGTGCGCGAGTGCATGTCGGCGTTGGCCTCGTTCTCGAACTGGCGGGTCTGGAACCAGCCGTGCGCCTTCGCCAGCTCGACGGCCTTTTCCACCATGCCCATGCTGCGCTGGGCGGCCGGGGTGAGCACCACCTTGGCGCCCAGAAAGCGCATCAGCTTGCGCCGCTCGACGCTGAAGCTGTCGGCCATGGTGACCACCAGGGGATAGCCCTTCTGGGCGCAGACCATGGCCAGGCCGATGCCGGTGTTGCCGCTGGTCGCTTCGATCACCGTCTGGCCGGGCTTCAGGGCGCCGGACTTTTCCGCCGCCTCGATGACCCCCAGGGCCAGGCGGTCCTTGACCGATCCCAGCGGATTGAAGGCCTCGACCTTTACCCACAGGTCGATCCCCGGCGGCCCGAGCTTGTTGATCCTGACCACCGGCGTGTCGCCGACCGTCTCCAGGATGTTCTGGTATTTCTTGCGCGTCATGGGATGCCTTTGAGCTGAGGTTTCTGGTCGGCCCTGACGGTCATTAAGGCCCGCTCGCCTTCGGATTCAAGCTACCGCCCGCAGCGCCGCGCCCAGTTCGTCGACGGCCTCCGGCGTGGTCGCCCAGGAACACATGAACCGCACCGACCCGTCGAGGACCCGGCCCACCGCCCAGCCGGCCTCGCCCAGCCGCGTCAGGGCGGCCTTGTCCATGGCGACGAACACCGCGTTGGCCTCCACCGGATGGACAATCTCGAACGGCATGACGGCGGCGAGGCGCGCCGCCATGGCGTTCGCATGGGCGGCGCGGACGGTCCAGGCGCCGCCCTCCAGCAGGCCGATCCACGGGGCGGCGAGGAAGCGCGATTTGGAGACGAGCTGGCCGGCGTGCTTGAGGCGCGCGCCGAAGCGGCGGCCTAGGGTCTTGTCAAAGAGGCCGATGGCTTCGGTGGGCGTCGCGCCGGCCTTGGTCCCGCCCAGGACCAGGGTATCGACGCCCAGGCGCCCGATCGCTTTGGGGTCGAAGCCGGCGGCGACGGCATTGGCCAGCCGCGCGCCGTCCAGATGAACCTTGAGCCCCCGCGCCTTGGCCGACGCGATCAAGGCCGCCAGGTCGGCCTCGCCGTAGAGCGCGCCGTATTCGGTGGCCTGAGTCAGGGACAGGGCGGCCGGCGACTGCCAGTGCGGATCGTCGACCCGCTCCAGGGCCGCCGCCAGCGCCGCCGGGTCGATCCGCCCCGACCGTCCCGGAAGGCCGACCATGCCCATTCCGGCCCCGAAGAAGCCCGGCGCGCCGGTTTCGTCGGTGGCGACGTGGGAGTGTTCGTGCGCCAGAACCGCCTCGTGCGGCGCCGCCAGAGCGGCGAGGCCCAGGGCGTTGGCCGCCGTTCCGGAGGCGACGAAATGCACCTCGGCGTCGGTATCCAACAGTCCCCGGATCAAGTCGGCGGCGCGGGCGCACACCTCATCGTCGCCATAGCTCGCCGCGAAACCGCCGTTGAAGCGGGCCAGGGCCTCCATGACCTCCGGCATGGCGCCGGCCACGTTGTCGGAGACGAAGTCGTGGCGGAGCGGCATCGACTAAGGCGGCGTGGGATTGCCGTCGAACCGGGCGGCGCCGTCGTGAGGCCGATGCCACGGCTGGGCGGCGGCCATCCACATGTCCATCTGGACGGCGAAGGCCGAGGGATCGTCCAGGCTTCCCACCTTGATCACCGCGATATCGGGGTTGACCGCCGGCTCGGAGAAGACCGGCGCGCCGCACACCTCGCAGAACGCCCGCCCGACCCTTCCGCCGGAGTCGCCGGCCAACCAATAGAAGCGCGGCTCGCCGTGGGTGATTTTGAGCGCCGCTTTGGGAACCACCATGCCCAGCGTCGGCGATCCGCCGGACGCTCGCTGGCACGCCCGGCAGTGGCAGGCGACCTGGACGATCGGCTCGGCGGTGAGTTCGTAGCGGACCGCGCCGCACAGGCAGCCGCCGGTTTTGGGGGTCATGGGGGTTGGGCCCTTTGTGGTGATGGAAGTCCGGTGCTACCTCATTTCGTCCCTTGCGCGCCATCCCGAGGGTTGGCCTCTCTCGGGTCCATCGCGGCCTTTCTCCTGACGTTTTGCGAAATTTTGCGTTTGACTGCAAAGCGACGTTCAGGACACCCGCTTTCGGGCAAGCTGATCGCGCGGGCTTCAAAAAGGGCCACCTGACATAATGGGTGTCTGCCGTGTGGTGTGACCAAAGCGCATGTCTATCCGGCGGATGATCGCTTCAGACGCCAGCGTGACGAGCAAACCGGGCTCCGATCCTGTTGCGATTTCCGGCCGGGATCTCGGCGATTCCCTTTGGGCTAGCGGCGCGTGCGGTGTCGGTCCTGCTACCACGTGTCCTGTTGCGCCCCTTCGGCTCGCTCGGCCGCCTGGCGCCGGCAATCTTGATCTGGGGAGGACTGTGGGGGAATCTCCGTGGCGCTGGCGCTCGGCCTTCCGGACGGCCCTGCCTGGTCCGCGGCGCTCACGGCGACCTACATCAACAAGCAACAGATCGGGCGCTCGAAGACGCCCACCCCTTTCGCGCGCCGCACGCAGTAAATCTAGCTCGAAGGGAACGGCCCCCGGCCCGGACTCGTTTGGATAGCGCTCAACCATCTTCGGAGACCGGCCATGAAACGCATCATCACAGCGCTCTACGAGACCCCGGCCCAGGCCGAGCGCGTGCGCGACGCTCTCAAGGCGGCGGGCCTGGGCGACGATGTGGAAGTCCATGATCGGGAGGCCGACGATGCTCGGGGCCAGCGCGGCCTCGGAGGCTGGTTGAGCGACTTGTTCGGCGGTCACCACGACAGCCACCTATACGCCGAGGGCCTCCGCCACGGTCATGTCCTGCTCACCGCCAAGATCGATGCCCTCAACGAGACCCGCGCCGCCGAGATCATGGACGCTGAGCCGCCCGTGGATCTCGCCGCCGCCGAGAAGAAGTGGCGCGAAGAGGGCTGGAAACCGACTGCCTCCGAAACCCACCACACCCACAGGAGCCCGCCCGACATACGGCAATTCGGGGCTGGCCAATCAACCGGACCCTATGCCTCGCCTCGGGGTTCGGGCATACGGGCCTACACGCTTTAGGCGTCGACGAGGGTGAGGATCGCCGGCAGGGCGTCCTGCTTTCTGAATATCTGGATGATTATGTCGCCGAAGAAACCCTGTCCGGGTGATGGACGTGTTCGTCGTTGAGCTGGATCCGGCGGCCCTGAAGTTCGAGGGCGTGGTTCCCGAAGCGACCGGGCGGCCGGCCTAAAATCCCGGCCCGCTGCTGAAGCTTTACGTCCACGGCTACATCAACCGGATCGCCTCGAGCCGGCGGCTGGAGCGGGAGAGGCAGCGCAACGTCGAGATGATGTGGCTGACGCAGCGCCTTGCGCCGGACTTCAAGACGATCGCCGACTTCCGAAGGGACAGCCCGGCGACCCGGGCGATCTGGATATACGCCCAGGTCCGCTCATCGCGCCGGGCGGCCATAGAATTTACGGTCTGGACGAGCACGAGACGGTGAACACCGCCCTCGGGCGCTCGTGGGGACCCGAACACTCAGAAGTCGTGCGGCCCTACGTCGGCTCGCGCGGCGATGAGCGCCTGCAACTCGGCCTCAAGATCGGCGACTACGCTACGGCTGTCAGCGCCACCGCCAATGCTCGATGGGGATTGGATGATCTCCAATTCCCGACGCACCTTGTCGATCGCATCGTCCAATTGCTCGCGGAGGGGTCTGTCGTCTTCCGGCATGTCGTAGCTTTCTTTAACGGGTGGGGCTTGGCGAAGGAGGTCTTGACTGAACCACTAGCCGCGGGAGCGAGTAGTAGCGATCTCGGATGGCGACTTAGGGTCAGCTTCTGCCACCTGACGCCGCCGCGAATGTCCCGAGCCGGGATTGACGCCCATCTCCGCTCCTGGCACGCGGCAGACCCAAGTGACGCGCCGCGCCGAAGACCGCTTCCCATTCATCCCAAAAAGCACGGATCGGCTAGCCCGCGCACCCTCTCGCCCATGCCCGCACATCGTCCACGAAAAGATCCGGCTCTTCCATCGCCGCGAAGTGCCCGCCGCGCGGCGCCTCCGTCCAGCGGGTGATGTTGTAGGCCCGCTCGGCCCACGATCTCGGCGGCGCGGTGTAGAGGGCTTCGCCGGGGAAGTTGGCGAAGGCGGTGGGCGTTTCGCAGCGCTCGCCTTCCTTCAGCACCACGCCGCCCTCCTCGATCAGGGCGCGGTAGTACCAGGCGCCGGTGGTGAAGCTGCCGGTCATGACGTAGATCATGATGTTGGTGAGAAGCTGATCGCGGGTGAAAACCTCCTCGAACGGCGTTTGCCGCCGGTCGCACCAGTCGTGAAAGCGCTCGACGATCCAGGCCGCCTGGCCGACCGGATTGCCGGCCCCGAGCCAGGCCAGGGACTGGGGCTTGGAGGCCTGGAGGCGGAAATAGGCCCCCAGCAGATCCATCATGGCGTTCTGGCGGGCGGCCCAGGCGACCTCATCGGGGTTCCGGGGGCCGCCGGCCGGGCGAAGGCCGATCATGTTGAGGTGGATGGCCCGGACGTGGGCGGAGTGATCCAAACCGAGCCATGAGGTCACCAGGGCGCCCCAGTCGCCGCCCTGGCCCAGATAGCGGTCGTAGCCGAGGACATCGGTCATCAGGGCATTGAAGAGCCGCGCCGTGGCGCGCTGGCCGAAGGGGCGCGACGGTTTGGACGAGAAGCCGAACCCCGGCAGGGATGGGATCACCAGATCGAAGGCGTCGGCCGCCTCGCCGCCGTGGCGCGATGGCCAGGCAAGCTTTTCGATGACGCCCCAGAACTCATGGTGGCTGCCCGGCCATCCGTGGCTGACAAGCAGCGGTCGCTTTCCTCCGGCCTCGCCCACCACATGCAGGAAGTGCAGGTCGAAATCCTCGACGCGGGCGGTGAACTGCGGGAAGCGGTTGAGGTCGGCGACGGCGGCGCGCCAGTCGTAGCCGCCCGTCCAATAGTCGCACAGGTCCTTCAGGAACCGCCCGTCGCAGCCATAGGCCCAGCCGTCTGGAACGTCCGGCGCCGGCGGCCAGGGATAGCGACGCACCCGTTCCAGGACCTCGCCGACCGCCGCGGCGCTCCAGTCGACGGCGAAGGGCTGGATTTGTGGCATGGGGCACCTCCGCGAGCGTCGCGGCAGGGTGGGCGCGGGGCGCCGGGCCGGTCAAGCCGGTTCTTCCTCGAAACACCCTTGCCCCGCGCCGCGATCGCGAAGGCCTCGATCCCGGAGCGCGGCGCAGGATGCCGGCGGCTCGACTCGTCACACCCGGCTCAAAAAAAGGCTTGCATTCCTGTTGGTGATGTAGTTGACTACAACACTGCAATGGTAAATCACACCCGGCTGGAGACGTCATTCGGGCGAGGCAGTCCGAGAAGGCGCGCCGGCGCCTCTCTGGCAAGGGTTATCTGGAACCGAACATGGACCCTGAGTGGAACGACCATCAGCCGATCTGGCGCCAGCTTCGCGACCGGGTGGTCGCCATGATCCTCGACGGCGTGTTCATCGAAGGCGATCCGCTGCCGTCGGTGCGCACTGTCGCGGCGGACTATCGGGTCAACCCGCTCACGGTCCTGAAGGGTTATCAACAACTGGTCGACGACGGGCTCGTCGAGAAGAGGCGAGGATTGGGCATGTTCATCAACGCCGGCGCGCGTGAGCTTCTGCTGCGGGGCGAACGCCAGAGGTTTCTCGCCGAACAGTGGCCGGCGATCCACGCGACAATCCGGCGGCTCGGCCTGACGCCAAAGGAACTGCTGGCAGCCGCTGAAGCGGGCCGCGCCGCGCCCGATACCGATGAGGAGGACTGAAATCCATGGCATGCATAGAAGCCCGCGGCCTGCGCAAGGCCTTCGGTGCGACCGTCGCCCTGGACGGTGTCTATCTGCGCGTCGAGGCGGGCCGCATCCTGGGGCTCATCGGTCCCAATGGGGCGGGCAAGAGCACCGCGCTGAACGCCATCCTCGGCCTCACCGCCTATCAGGGCGAGCTGAAGGTGCTCGGGCGCGATCCGTGGAAGGAGCGCGACCGGCTGATGGCCGATGTCTGCTTCATCGCCGATGTCGCCGTGCTGCCGCGCTGGATGCGGGTCTCCCAGGCCCTCGACTATGTGGCCGGCGTGCACCCCAGGTTCGATCGGGCCAAGGCGGAAGCCTTTCTGAGCAAGACCGACATCAAGCGGACCAGCCAGGTGCGACAGTTGTCCAAGGGCATGGTGGCCCACCTCCACCTGGCCCTGGTCATGGCCATCGACGCGAAGCTGCTGGTGCTGGATGAACCGACGCTCGGCCTGGACCTTCTCTATCGCAAGCAGTTCTACGACACCCTCCTCAACGACTACTTCGATCGCAGCCGCACCATCGTCGTCACCACCCATCAGGTCGAAGAGGTGCAGAATGTGCTCACCGATCTGGTGTTCATCAATCGCGGCCGCATCGTGCTCGCCTCCACCATGGAGGCTTTCGAGACGCGCTACGCCGAAGTGATGGTGGGCCCCGAGCACATCGCCGCGGCGCGGGCGCTGAAGCCCATTCACGAGCGCCAGGTGTTCGGCCGCGGCCTTCTGCTTTTCGACTCCGTCGACCGCGATGAGCTCGCCGCGCTGGGCGAGGTGCGCACCCCCAGCATCGCCGACCTGTTTGTCGCCGTGATCGGCGGCCAAGCTTCCGAGGCGCAAGGAGCCAGCGCATGACCATTCCATCGGACACCGCGGCGCAAACGCGGCTCGATCCGCCGCCGCCGCCGCCGCCGAGCCTTTCGGCGGTTCGACCCTTCTACTGGTCGGTGCGGCGGGAATTGTGGGAGAACCGCTCACTTTACGTCGCGCCCCTCATCGCCGCCGGCGTCGTGCTGTTCGCCTTCTCGATCAGCGCCATCCATCTGCCCGAACACCGCCTCGCCGCCTTGGCGCTCGACCGGGCGACCCAGGCCGTCATGATCGCCCTGCCCTACGACTTCGCGGCGATGGCGATCATCCTGGCTGGGCTGATCGTCGGGGGGTTCTACTGCCTAGGCGCGCTGCACAACGAACGACGCGATCGCAGCATCCTGTTCTGGAAATCGCTGCCGGTTTCGGACCTGACGACCGTGCTTGCCAAGGCGAGCGTTCCGCTGGTCGTGCTGCCGCTGATCCTGTTCGCGGTCGTCGTCGCCACGCAACTGATCATGCTGGCGCTGAGCACCGTCGTTCTGCTGGCGAACGGCGTGGACCCGGCGACGACTTGGTCCCGCTTGCCCTTGTTCGAGATGCCCCCGGTGCTGCTCTATGGCGTGGCAGTACTGGCGCTCTGGTATGCGCCCATCTGGGGCTGGCTGCTGATGGTCTCGGGCTGGGCGCGGCGCGCGCCGTTTCTGTGGGCGGTGTTGCCGCCCCTGGCGCTTTGCGTGGTCGAAAAGATTGCCTTCAACACCGGCAATTTCGCCTCTCTGCTCGCCGATCGCCTGGGGGGTTTCGGTGTGGCGTTTACCATCAGGACGCACGGCAAGGTCCCGCTCGACCCTGTGCCGGGGCTCGATCCGCTCGGATTCCTGAGCACGCCGGGCCTGTGGGGCGGCCTGATCTTCGCCGCCGCCTTCCTCGCCGCCGCGGTCTGGCAGCGACGGTATCGCGCGCCGATCTGATGATTCTCCACCTGGCCCCGGGAAGTTCGCCTCTACTCCGCGACGCGGCGGCGACGGTCTTGTTCCTGCATATAGGCGCGGCCAGCGTCGGCCTGATTTCCGGCGGCGCGGCGATGGCGTTCCGCAAGGGCGGTCGCAATCATCGATGGGCCGGAAACCTGTTCTTCGCATCCATGCTCACCATGGCCACGATCGGCGCGTGCCCTTTTTCCCTTCCAGATAGTGCAGCGCCATTCTGTGGCGCAGATTGTCGAGCAGTCGGTCGTAGCTGATTCCTTCGGCTTTCAATCGGCGATAGAGCGTCGCGCGGCTCAGCCCGATCTTTTTGGCGGCCCGCTCCATGCCGGTGTCGCCGGTATGCAGGATGGGTATCAACAGGGCCTCGACCCGACCTCTCACCGTTCTGGAGGTCTCCAGGCTCTCAAGCAGCGCCTCGGCGCGCTCGCTGAAAATTCCAAAGACGTAGTGGTTCGCCGGTCCAACTCGTTGCGTCAGCCACGATTCGTCGATGAGCAGCGCATTCCTGTCGCTCCCGAACACCACCGGCGCCTGCAAAATCCGATCGTATTCGGCGCGGTAGGCGGGCTCGCCATGGGTCACGTGGACGGCCTTCACGAACGGCGGCCGCTTTGGAAAATAGCGGGCGTATTCGCAAACGAAACGCGCCCACGTGGATTCGGTGAGGGCCGGAAATTCGTTCGGGTTGCGGCGTCGATCCTCGATCCACACCTCGCCATGGCCCTGGACGATGGCGAACCGGTCGCCGGATTCGTGCCCCTGCACCTCGATGACGAGACGAGCGTAGCGGTTCATCTGGGCGAATGCTTCGGCCATGGTTTCAGCGGCGTGCGCGATGAGCCCGACGATCGACATTTCGACGAAGAGCGAGGTCTCGCCAAAGTGCAGGGCGAGGGCGGGGTCGTCGCACAGGTCCTTGGCCGCGCCCATGAGCGCCTTGAAGCGCTCGAACTGCAGACGGTTGTCCGGGTGGGCCAGATCGCCCAAAGCGATTCCGGCGCGCGACAGCAACCGATCCTGGTCGGCGCCCTTTGTCAGGGCCAGATCGACCAGCGCCATCGCATAACCCGCCGACACCGTGTGCTCGGCCATCCCGTTACCCCCCTTCCTGACCCCACAAGCCGCCAATCTGATCGCTGGGGTCATGGGCGCGTGAGCGGCCGACGCTTAGCCTCAACGCCTCGGGTGAGGAAAGTCCATGACCGAAGCTCTATTCCCCTACAGGTTGAAACCGATTTCGGCCTCGGCCGGCGAGACCGCACTGAAAGCCGCCGCCAGGCTCTGGTTTCTGGTCGCCGTCATCGGCCAGTGGGCGTTCCTCTACTATATTGTCGCCTTTTACGGCTCGCCGACGCTTCAAGGCAATTTCCAGGCCTGGAGCCGGAACACCATGCTCCTCAAAGGCTACGTCGCCGGCGACACGGTTGGAAACCTGACCTTCGCCGCCCACGTCCTGCTGGCCGCGGTCATCGCCTTCGGCGGGGCGCTCCAGCTCGTTCCGCAAATTCGTTCTCGTCTTCCCGCCCTTCATCGCTGGAACGGGCGTCTGTTCATGCTGACCGCATTGGGGGTGAGCCTCTCGGGCCTCTACATGATCTGGGTGCGCGGAAGCAGCCCAATTTTCGTCGGCGCGCTCGCCATCAGTCTCGACGCCGCGCTGATCGTCGCCTTCATCGCCCTGGCCTGGCGCGCGGCGCGGGCGCGCGACATCCCCACCCATCGCCGCTGGGCGCTGCGCCTTTATCTGGCGGCCAACGGGCAGTGGTTCTTCCGCGTCGGACTGTTTGCCTGGATCGTGGTCAATCGCGGACCGGTGGGTGTCGGGAAAAGCCTAAACGGCCCATTCGCCCTGTTCTGGGATTTCGCCTGCTATCTGTTGCCCCTGGCCGTTCTCGAAATCTACCTGCGCGTTAAGGCGAGCGCCGGTCAGGGACGGCGGTTCGCCGTGGCGGGCGGCCTGGCCGTGCTCACGGCCCTGATGGGGATCGGCATATTCGGCGTCTACGTGGCCATGTGGAGACCGCTGCTGGAAAGGCTATGAAATGGCCGAACCGAAAAGGAACAGACCCGACACGCCGAGCCGGCGGATGTCGGGTGCGTGATGCTGGAGGGTTGCAATGATCCGCTCGCGATCCATGCCGATAGTTTACATCGATCAGGGGCGTCTGGCCAAACGCGCCCGTAGCGCTTCCCCTAGACCAGCGCCCCGTGGCAGTGCTTGAACTTCTTGCCCGATCCGCACGGGCAGGGGGCGTTGCGGCCGGTGCGCTCGAACCCGGCGGGGAGGGCGGCCAGCGGCAGGGCGGCGCGTTGTTCGCCCGAGCCGGAGGCCATGGCCACACCGGCCATTTCCAGGGCCCGCTCGTTCTCGCCGGTCAGGGGATCGACGTGGACCTCGAACATCGGCGGCGGCGCGGGTTCTGGCGGGGCGAACTGGATCTCCACCGTCATCAGCCAGCGGGTGACGCTCTGGCGCAAGTCGCCGATCAGGGTCTCGAACAGGGAAAAGGCCTCGGTCTTGTACTCGTTCAAGGGGTCGCGCTGGCCATAGCCGCGCAGGCCGATGACATTGCGCAGGTGATCCAGATGCATGAGGTGCTCGCGCCACTGCATGTCGACCATCTGGAGGAGGAAGTTCTTTTCCAGCCCGCGGGTCTGCTCCGGCGAGAGCAATGCCTCCCGCTCGGCGGCTCTGGCGTCGGCGGCGGCGGTCAGGCGCTCCTCTATCTCCTCGTTGGCGATGCCCTCCTCGGCCGCCCAGTCGGCGATCGGCAGGTCCAGGCCAAGAAGCGATCTGGCGTGTTCGTCAAGCCCCACGATATCCCACTGATCGGCGTAGGCCTTGGGCGGCAGGTGGCGGGCGACCAGATCCTCGATGGTGTCGTGGCGCATCTCGGTGACGATCTGCGACAGGTCGTCGGACTCCATGAATTCGCGCCGCTGTTCGAACACCGCCTTGCGCTGGTCGTTGACCACGTCGTCGTATTTGAGGAGGTTCTTGCGGATCTCGTAATTGCGCTGTTCGACCCGTTTCTGCGCCGTGGCGATGGCGCTGTTCAGCCACTTGTGGGTGATCGCCTCGCCTTCCTCGACGCCGAAGGTGCGCATGATGGCGTCCAGCCGGTCGCCGGCGAAGATGCGCAGCAGGTCGTCCTCGCAGGACATGAAGAACTTCGAGCGTCCGGGGTCGCCCTGGCGGCCGGTGCGGCCACGAAGCTGGTTGTCGATCCGCCGGCTCTCGTGCCGTTCGGTGCCCAGGACGAACAGGCCCCCGGCGCCCAGGGCGATGGCGCGCTTGCCCTCGATCTCGGCCTCGATCTCGGCGCGCTCGGCCCGCTCGGCCTCGGCCGTGGGCTCGATCCCCAGGCCGCTCTGTTCGGCGCGCCAGCGGGCCAGCCGCATGTCGAGGTTGCCGCCCAGCTGGATGTCGGTGCCGCGGCCGGCCATGTTGGTGGCGATGGTCACCGTGCCCGGCACGCCCGCCTCGGCGACGATGAAGGCCTCCTGTTCGTGATAGCGGGCGTTGAGCACGCTGTGGGGCAGGCCGACGACGGTCTTGCCGTCGAGTTCCCATTTGTGCGCCTTGAGGAACTCCGACAGGGTCTCGGACTTTTCGATCGACACGGTGCCGACCAGGACCGGCTGGCCTCGGCGGTGGCAGTCCTCGATCTGGGCGATGATCGACTGGTTCTTTTCCGCCGCGGTGCGATAGACCTCGTCGTCGTCGTCGCGGCGCATGACCGGCCGGTTGGTCGGAATCTCGGCCACGTCCATCTTGTAGATGTCGAGGAATTCCTGCGCTTCGGTGGCGGCGGTGCCGGTCATCCCCGACAGCTTCTCGTAGAGGCGGAAATAGTTCTGGATGGTCACCGAGGCGAGGGTCTGGTTCTCGGGCTGGATATCGGCGCCTTCCTTGGCCTCGATGGCCTGGTGCAGGCCCTCGGAGAGGCGCCGCCCGGTCATCATCCGGCCGGTGAACTCGTCGATCAGCATCACATCGCCGTCGCGCACGATGTAGTCGCGGTCGAGCTGGTAGAGGACGTTGGCGCGCAGGGCCTGGTTGACGTGGTGAACCACCGAGATGTTGGCCGGATCGTAGAGGCCGGCCGAGCCGTCGGCCAGATGGCCGGCCGCCTGCAGGGTCTCCTCGATCGTCTCGGAACCGAATTCGGTGAGCAGGGCCTGTTTCTGCTTTTCGTCGTGGTCGAAGGTGGCCGGATCCTTGATCATCTCCTTCACCAGGAGGTCGATGGTCCGGTAGAAGTCAGAGCGGTCCTCGGTGGGGCCTGAAATGATCAGCGGCGTGCGCGCCTCGTCGATCAGGATGGAATCGACCTCGTCGACGATGGCGTAATGGTGGCCGCGCTGGACCATCTCGGCCGCCTCATAGACCAGGTTGTCGCGCAGATAGTCGAAGCCGAATTCGTTGTTGGTGCCATAGGTGATGTCGGCCCCATAGGCGCGCTGGCGCTCGCCCTGCGAAAGCCCGTTGACGATCACGCCCACGCTCAGGCCCAGGAACTTGTAGATCCGGCCCATCCACTCGGCGTCGCGGCTGGCCAGATAATCGTTGACGGTGACCAGGTGGACGCCCTTTCCGGCCAGGGCGTTCAGATAGAGGGGCAGGGTGGCGACCAGGGTCTTGCCCTCGCCGGTGCGCATCTCGGCGATGCCGCCCTTGTGCAGCACCATGGCCCCGACCAGCTGGACATCGTAGGGCCGCTGGCCGAGGGTGCGTTTGGCCGCCTCGCGGACCACCGCGAAGGCCTCGTTCATCAGGTCTTCCAGGCTCTCGCCGCCGGCGTGCCGGGTCTTGAACTCGTCCGTCTTGGCGCGCAGTTCTTCGTCGGAGAGAGCCTCCATGGCCGGCTCCAGGGCGCTGATCCTGGCCACCTTGGCGGTCATGGCCTTGACCTTGCGGTCGTTGGAAGAGCCGAAAAGCTTTTTCAGGTCGAGCATTTGGGGAAAGGACACGTCCGGTTGATGTCTGGGGCGCGGGAGGCGACGGCGACCGCGCCCTTTCAGGCCCACACAATGACCTTCGCCGGCTCGAATAACCGCGCGTTCGGCGCGGGCGAGACTTAGGGAGAGCGGGGCCGGGTGTCAACGCGACGCCCGCGCCGCGGGGCCATCGGGTGGAGCGTCCCCGCTACGCCGGCGCCCATTCCATTCGGCCGGCTCCCCTTACGCGCTCGCCGCCGCGCTGGGCCGCGCCTTCACTCGTTCGAACCAGGCGGCGATGGCCTTGTTGTCGGCATTGAGCGGCTGGCCGACGCCGGCGCCGAAGTCGAGGAAGCAGAAGAGGAGAATGTCGGCCAGGGTGAAGCGTTCGCCGGCGATCCAGGTTCGGCCGGCGATCAGGCCGTCCAGCCAGGTCAGTTTCTCCTGGGCCATGGCCTTGAGGTCGTCGGCCGCCTGGGGGATGCAGCGCATGCGGCTCTTAAAGAGCGGCAGCCCCTGCGAGAAGCGGAAGCCGTTGGCCATGGGCTCGACGATGTTGAGGTCGATGCGGCGCACCCACATGCGCGTCTCGGCCCGCTCCTTCGGCGTCGCGCCGATCAGCGGCGGGGCGGGATGCAGCTCGTCGAGATATTCGCAGATGACGGTGATCTCGCTCAGCACGAAGCCGTCGTCCAGTTCGAGGGCGGGCATCTGGCCGGCGGGGTTCTTGGCCACATAGGGCGCCTGGCGGTTTTCGCCGGCCATCAGGTTCACCTCCTCGCGAGCGATATCGAGGCCCTTTTCGGCCATGAACATCTTGACCACGCGCGGATTGGGTCCGATCGAATTGTAGAACTTCATGGCGGCTCATCTCCCTGCCTTGACGCGCCGCGTTTTGGCGACCATGGCGCGCTGGTCACGCAAGGCTTTGGACTCGCTATGGCCAGGAAAGCAAGACTGACGGTGGGGAAATGGGGCCGCGCCGCGCTGTGCGCCGCGGGTCTGCTCGCCCTCGTCGCCTGCACGCGCAAGGCCGCGGTGGAGCATCCGCCGCAACCCGGCGACACGGCGGTGGCGCGTCTCGACGGCCAGGTCGTCTGGGCCTCCGACGTCAAGCGCGAGGCGGTGGCGCAGGGCCTGATCGGGCCGGGCGAGCCGCTGGATGTGTCGAGCCTGTCGTTTTGGCAGGTGCTGGACGAAGTAGTGGACCAGAAGCTGCTGGCCGCCGAGGCGGTGCGGCGCGGCCTCGAAAAGGATCCCCTCGCCCAGCGCCGTCTGGCGGCCGCCCGCGAGCGGGTGCTGGACGACATCCTGCTGGAAGCCCAGGTGGGCAAGACGGTGAGCGACGCGGCGGTCAATGGCCTCTATCAGGAGATGCTGAGGAACGAGACCCCGGCCGAGGAGATCCGCCTGCGTCAGATCGTACTCGCCAGCCCCCTCGAAGCGGTCCAGGTGAAAAAGCTGCTGGCTAGCGGCGCCTCGTTCGACGCCCTGGCCGCCGAGCGTTCCGCCGACGAGGCCACCCGTTTCAAGGGCGGGGAACTGCCACCCACGACCATGGACATGCTGCCGGCCGCCTATGGCGCGGCGTTGAAGGACGCCCATGCCGGCCAGCTCGTCGGGCCGTTCAGGACCGACGCGGGCTGGGTGGTGGCGCGGGTGGACGATCGGCGCCTCGAGGCTCCCATCGCCCTGGACGTCGCCAAGCCGCAGATCATCCGCTTCCTCACTTACGATCAGGTGAAGGACCTGATCCTCAACCTGCGCCGCCACGCCAGGGTCCAGATGCTGATCGCCCCGCCGAGCGCGGCGCCGGGCACATCGGCCGAGCCGGCCTCCGCGCCGGCCGCGCCGACCGCGCCGCCGGCCAAGCCATGAGCCGCAAACCGCGCCTTCCTCTCTCGCCCCTGGCCGTCGCCTTTCCGGCCATCGCGCCCATCGCCGGGGTGGAGATCGCCGTGGGCCGGGCCGGCTTCTACGCCCGCCGGCGCGACGATCTGATGGTCATGCGCCTGGCCGCCGGGACGAGCTGCGCCGGTGTCTTCACCCGCCACGCCGTGGGTTCGGCCCCGGTGGATTGGTGCAAGAGGCAGTTGGCGCTTTCCGGCGGAACGGGGGCGCGGGCGCTGGTGGTCAACGCCGGCTGCGCCAACGCCTTCACCGGCAAGCCCGGCGCGCGGGCCGCCGCGCGGGTGGCGGACGCGGCCGCCGCGCGCTTCGGCTGTCGCCCCCGCGACGTGATGCTGGCCAGCACCGGGGTGATCGGCGCGCCCCTCGACGATGGGCGGATCATCGGCCGCCTGGCCGGTCTGAAGGCGCGCCTGACCGGCGACGCCTGGGAGGCGGCGGCGCGGGCCATCATGACCACCGACACCTTTCCCAAGGGCGCCGTCGCGCAAGCGTCGATCGATGGCGCGCCGGTCCGCATCGCCGGCATCGCCAAGGGTTCGGGCATGGTGGCGCCGAACATGGCCACCGTGCTGGCCTTCGTGGCGACGGACGCGGCCATCGCGCCGGGGGCCCTGCAGACGCTGATCGATCGGCACGTCCGTTCGACCTTCAACGCGGTGACGGTGGACGGCGACCGGTCCACCAACGACACCCTGCTGGCCTTCGCCACCGGCCAGAGCGCCGCGCCGGCGATCACGCGGGCCGGCGATGCCCGCCTGATCGACTTCTCCGCCCAGCTGAAGGCTGTGTTGCTCGATCTCGCCCTGCAGCTGGTCCGCGACGGCGAGGGCGCCTCGAAGTTCGTCAAGATTACCGTCGCCGGCGCGGCCAGCGACGCCTCGGCGCGCCGGATCGCCCGCACGGTGGCCGAAAGTCCCCTGGTCAAGACCGCCCTGGCCGGCGAAGACGCCAACTGGGGGCGCATCGTCATGGCGGTGGGCCGCGCCGACGAGCCGGTGAACCGCGAGCGCCTGTCGGTGACCTTCGGCCCCCTCGCCGCCGCCCGGCGGGGCGCGGTGGCGGCCGACTACTCCGAAGCCGCCATGAGCGCCTACATGAAGAACGCCGAACTCGAGGTTGGCATCGACGTGGGCGTCGGGGCCGGCGCGGCGGTGATGTGGACCTGCGACCTGACCCGCCAGTACGTGGCCATCAACGGCGACTACCGGTCCTGATCAGTCCACCGGGCTCCAGCGCGCCGCCGCCTGGGCGCGAGGAGCGCCGGCGTGGGGCTTGCCGCCCTGCGGCCGGTTCGCCTGGCCATGATTGCGGGCCGCCGCGCCGCCGAAGCCGCGCCCGCGCCGCCGGCCCCGCGCCGCCGGCGCGCCGACGCCGTGGGCCGGAGAGGGCTTGTGCGGCGCGCGCTCGGGCATGGTCGTCTTCTCCACCGCCGCCAGGGCGCCAAGCGAGCGATCGTTGCGGCGATCGAAGGCCGGGATGGTCTGGCGGGTCAGTTTCTGGATGTCGCGCAGCAGCGAGCGCTCGTCGTCGCAGCACAGGCTGACGGCGACGCCCGCCGCGCCGGCGCGGGCCGTGCGGCCGATCCGGTGGACATAGGCCTCTGGCACGTTGGGCAGTTCGTAGTTCACCACGTGGCTGACGGCGTCCACGTCGATGCCGCGCGCGGCGATGTCGGTGGCGACCAGGGCGCGCACCGAGCCGGCCTTGAAGGCGGCCAGGGCCCGTTCGCGCTGGCCCTGCGACTTGTCGCCGTGGATGGAGTCGGCGCGGATGCCGCCGGCGTCGAGATATTTGGCCACCCGGTCCGCCCCGCGCTTGGTGCGGGTGAAGATCAGGGCGCGATCCATCTTGGCGTCCGCGAACAGTTCGGCCAGGAGCTGGCGCTTGCGGTCGGATTCGACGAACAGCAGCCGCTGTTCGACCCGCGCCACCGTGGTGGCCGAAGGCGCGACGTCCGCCTTGGCCGGATTGACCAGCAGTTCAGCGGCGAGCTTGCCGATTTCGCCCGGCATGGTGGCGGAAAAGAACAGGTTCTGCCGGACCTTGGGCAAGGTGACGACGATGCGCCGGATGGGCGGCAGGAAGCCCAGATCGAGCATCTGGTCGGCCTCGTCGAGGACGAACACCTCGACGCCGCCAAGGTTGGCCACCTTCTCGTTGATGTGGTCGATGAGCCGGCCAGGTGTGGCCACCAGCACATCGACACCGGCGGCCAGGGCGCGCACCTGCGGGCCGTATTTCACCCCGCCGAACACGACGGCCACGCTAAGGCCGAGGTGCCGCCCGTAGGCGCGGAAGCTGTCGGCGATCTGGCTGGCCAGTTCGCGGGTCGGGCTGAGCACCAGCACCCGGCAGCCGCGGCGCGGCGCCGGCCGGGGCTCGGCGGCCAGGCGATGCAGGATCGGCAGGGCGAAGGCCGCCGTCTTGCCGGTGCCGGTCTGGGCGATGCCCAGCAGGTCGCGGCCGGCCAGGACGGTGGGAATGGCCAGGGCCTGGATCGGGGTGGGCTGGGTGTAGCCCTTTTCGGCCAGCGCCTTCAGCAGAGGCTTGGCGAGGCCGAGATCGTTGAAATGAGTCAAGGTATTTGCGTCTTTCACATGCGCCAGACGGCGAACGCTCACGCTTCGTGAGTTTCGCCTTTGAGCGACTTCAATTCTGGGGAGCGCCCCGCGTGGCCGGGCGATCGGTTATGGTTCCATGGCGCTCGACAGGCTGGAACACAAAGGGGTGTGTTCCTCACGCGGCTGGAGCGCCGATAACGCCGCAATCAGGCGGAACGTGAGACGCAGATCGCTGTTGCAGCGCACAATGTCAAGCGGCCCACGGTCCTTCCTGGCTTTTCTTGGGCGACGCCGCGCTGTATTCGCCACACCCCTTCAAGGCGTGTCGCCGGACTTTCCATGGTCGAGACTCTCATCGTCGCCGCCTGCGCCCTGGTCGATATCGACGGCCGCGTGCTGATCGGCCAGCGTCCGGCCGGCAAGCAACTGGCCGGTCTGTGGGAATTTCCCGGCGGCAAGGTGGAGGCCGGCGAGACGCCGGAGGCCTGCCTGATCCGCGAACTTGAGGAGGAACTTGGCGTCAGGATCACCCACGCCTGCCTGGCTCCCTTCGTGTTCGCCAGCCACGCCTATCCGACGTTCCATCTGCTGATGCCGCTTTTCCTGTGCCGGCGGTGGGAGGGATTCGTCACCGCGCGCGAACATGCGGCGCTGGCCTGGGTCAAGCCGGACAGGCTCGCCGACTATCCCATGCCGCCGGCCGACGCGCCCCTGGTGGCCTGGCTGCGCGATTTTCTCTAGGGCTTCGCCCTATCCCCCGCCGGCCGTTCGACCTGGCCAAGCGCGTCGGCCAACCTCATCCTGGCCGAACCCGGTTTCAGCGGCTTGGCCTGGTCGGGATGAGGCGCCCAGCCGGTCAGGGTGACGATCTCGAAGGTCGCGCCGACGCGCCCCGCCGAGCCGAAACGCTGGATGTAGATCTCGCCGGCTCGGGCCAGAACCGCGCGGGTGAGCGGGGCGGCCGGCCGCTCGACGAGGACACCGGTCTCGCCCATGGCGCGCAGATCGGCCATCAGGGCCAGCGGATGGTCGTAGCGGACGGTCAGGCGATCGACATCGACCACCGGCAGGGCGAAGCCGGCCCTCTGCAGCAGGCCGCCCATGTCGCCGGCGTCGGCGAAGGGCGAGACGCGCGGGCCCGCGCCGCCGGTCACCTCGATCTCCGCCTCCAGCAGCGCCTGGCGAAGCTCGGTCAGGGTGGCGCCGCCGAGCAGGGCGGCCAGGAACAGTCCGTCAGGCTTCAGGGCGCGGCGGATCTGGATGAGGGCGCCCACCAGATCGTTGGTCCAATGCAGGACGAGCGAAGAGACGATGAGATCGACGCTGGCTTCCCTGAACGGCAAGCGCTCTTCATCGGCGACCAGCCGCGCGCCGGGCCGGCCGGCCAGCATGGCGGCGGAAAGATCGGCCTGGGCCAGGAATCCCACCTTGCCGGCCGCCTCGCCGCTCGCCAGCGCGCGCGCGAAGGCGCCGTCGCGCGCCCCGAGGTCCACCGCGACGGCGAAGAAGCGGTTGACCGCCGCCAACCGGGCCGCCAGATCCTCCGCCGCCGCGGTTTTGAGAAAGGCGGCCACGGCGAAGCGGCGCGCCGCGCGGTCCAGGCGCAGGCGGTGGAGATCGCGGTCAAAAATGCGCGGCGGGTCGGTCATGAACGGCCGATGAGAGCTACCGCATGGGGCCATCGTGTGCAAAACTCAGGCGAGCGGGAGTGGAGAGCGCGACGTTGAGGCCGATCTCGATGCCATGGCTGTCCGAGCCGCGGGTGCTCGGAGGGATAGGCCGCGCCCTCGATCTGCTGTTGCCGCCCAGGAGCCTGAACGAGGGCGCCGGGGCCAGCCTTGTCCAATCGTCGGGGCTGACGGCGGACGCCTGGTCGCGCATCGCCTTCATCGAGGCGCCGTTCTGCGACGGCTGCGGCTCGCCGTTCGAATACGACATGGGCGCGGGCGCGCGGTGCGCCGCCTGTCAAGGCCGAAGGCCAGCCTTCGACCATGCCCGCGCTGCCTGTCTCTACGATGACCACGCCCGTGACCTGATCCTGAAGCTGAAGCACGCCGACCGCACCGACCTCTCGGGCCTTTTCGCGCGCTGGATCGCCCGGGCGGCGGCCGACATCCTGCCGGACATCGATGGCGTCGCCCCCGTGCCGCTGCATCGCTGGCGGCTTTTGCGCCGCCGCTACAATCAGGCGGCGGAGATCGCCCGGCCGTTGGCGCGCCGGGCGGCCCTGGCCTATCTGCCGGACGCCTTGCGTCGCGTCCGCCCGACGCCCACCCAGAGCGGCAAGTCCGGCTCCGGCCGGCGACGCAATGTCGCCGCCGCCTTCGTCGTCGCGCCCTCCTGGCGGCGGCGGATCGAAGGACGGCGTCTCCTGCTGATCGACGATGTGCTGACCACCGGCGCCACCGTCGAGGGCTGCGCGCGCGCCCTGAAAAGCGCCGGCGCGGCGCGCGTGGATGTCGCCGTCATCGCGCGCGTGAAAGAGATGGCCGGCCGCGCTATATGACCGACAGCTTTCGATCCCGCGAGTTCATCCTGGAAACGCCGAAGCGGCCATGGCCCACGTCACTATCTACACCCGTCCCTTCTGCGGCTTTTGCGCCCGCGCCCTCGGCCTTCTCAAGCAGAAGGGCGCGCAGGTCACCGAAATCGAAGCCGGCTTCGATCCCGCCCTGCGCCGCGAGATGATCGGCCGTTCGGGCGCCAGCACTTTTCCGCAGATCTTCGTGGGCGAGGCTCACGTCGGCGGTTGCGACGAACTGATCGAACTCGAGCGGGATGGCAGGCTGGACGGTCTGTTGGCCGATCCGTGATCAAGGTCGCCCTCGTTCAACTGCGCACCCCCGCCTCGCAAGGCGCCGCCCTGCGCCAGGCCGAACCGCTCCTGCGACAGGCGGCGGCAGGCGGCGCGGCGCTGATCGTCACCCCCGAGGCCAGCAATATTGTGCAACGCGACCGCGCCCGGCTGCTGGAAGCCCTGGCGCCGGCCGGCGAAGACGAAGCCGTGGTGGGCTACCGCGCCCTGGCCGCCGAGCTCGGCGTCTGGCTGCTGATCGGCTCGGCCCTGGTGAGACGGGACGACAGAAGGCCGGTCAACCGCTCGATCCTTGTCGATCCGGCCGGGGCGGTGGCGGCGACCTACGACAAGCTGCACATGTTCGACGTCGATCTTCCCACCGGCGAGCGGTACCGGGAATCGGACACCTATGAAGCGGGCGACCGGGCCGTGATCGCGTCGGCGGCGGGCGTCAGGCTCGGCCTGACGATCTGCTATGATCTTCGCTTTGCCGGTCTCTACCGGGCGCTCGCCAAGGCCGGCGCGCAGGCTCTGGCCGTGCCGGCGGCCTTCACCCGGCCCACCGGCGCGGCGCACTGGGAGGTGCTGTTGCGCGCCCGCGCCATAGAGACCGGCGCCTTCGTTCTCGCCGCGGCCCAGGGCGGAAACCACGAGGGCGGGCTGGCCACCTGGGGACACTCGATGGTGGTGGCGCCGTGGGGAGAGATCCTCGCCCTGGCCGACCACGACGAGCCGTGTGTGCTGACCACGGAGCTGGACCTTGCCTTGGTGGACAAGGCGCGCTTGGCGATTCCGGCGCTGGCCAACGCGCGCGCGTTCACCGGCCCATGATCCGCTATGCCCTCGCCTGCGAGTTCGGGCACGCCTTCGAAGGCTGGTTCGGCGCCTCGGCCGATTTCGACGATCAGGCCGTGCGCGGCCTGCTGGCCTGTCCCGTCTGCGCCTCCCAGGCGGTGCGCAAGCAGATCATGGCCCCGGCCGTGGCGGGCACGAAGTCGCGAGGACCCGGCGAGGCGTCATTGGGCCGGCGCGCCATGATGATGGAAGCCATGGGCCAGGTTCGCCGTCATGTGGAAGCCAACTTCGACTATGTGGGCGATCGCTTCGCCGCCGAGGCTCGCTCAATCCACCAGGGCGAGGCGGAAGAGCGGGGCATTTATGGCGAGGCGTCCCAGACCGAGGTCAAGGCTCTGCTGGCCGACGGGGTCCAGGTCGCTCCGCTGCCGCCCGCCGCGCCGAAGAAGTCGCAAGTGAATTGAAAGGCCCGCGGGCGGTGCGCCGATGCCGGCGCGGTCGCGTTGGGACCTCGCCGCGAGGGTCAGGGCCGCCGGGACTTCGCGGATCGAAATCCCGGCGAGGCTCACCTATTTGAACACATACCGCAGCGTGGCCCCCACCTCGTTGCCCGAACGGGTTAGCTGGGTGTTTTCGGTGGGATCGGCGGGGAAGCTTTCGTTGGAGCGGCCGTAAAACGTGTGATGATAGTCGAGTGATCCCACCAGCCTGTTGGGTACGAAACGATAGTTGAGCGAAACATTGACGTCCTGATTGTCACCAACGTGATTGATGCTTTCGACGCCAGACAGGCTATTGACGGTATTGCGGTTACCATTAAAATTGTATTCCAACCCGACATTGGCAGACAATCTATTCGTAAATCGCGTCTGGGTCTGTACGCCCAGCGTCGGGACCCAGTAGGACGAGGTGTCGGCCGACGCTCCGCTCGTCGTGTTCAGGGACGAACTGTCGCCGAAATAGCGGTCGATGAACGCGCCGCGAATGGTGAAGAAGCGGGTCTCGTGTCCCAGCGCGGCCCCAAACCCAGCTTCCGAGCCGCCGCGAGCGACCGTGCCGTCCTGACTGTCCGTGTCGCTCCGGGACTGGAACGCGTCCGGCGAATATTCACCGAAGACGTCAAGGCTGAGCGGGCGATTGCGCTGGTCGAGCAGTCGATAGGTCAGCCCAAAGCTCGGATCGTCAAACCCGCTTCGATTGTTTCCCGGTACGCCGTTCTGGCTCGCGCGACCGTCAAAGCCATAGGCGATGCCAGCGTTGACCGAGAGTTGGTCGGTGATTCCGTAGATGAATCTTTGCTGGATGGTGTTCAGACTGTTGCGCGTGGTCGCCGTTTGCGCCCCCGTCGAGTCGAACAGGTTTCCGGTCGTTCGCTCGTAATCGTAGCCGGTTTCGCCGGAAAATTGACCCTGAAGGGGCAGATAGGTCGGGTCGCTGAGGATCCGATCGCTGGTGGGCGTAGAATCCTGGGCGTGGGCGAGAAGGGGAACCGACGCCGCGACGGCGAGCGAAAGCACCACAATATAGCGATTGATCATTTCAGTTCACTCCGCAGTAGAAACTGTGAAGGAGAAAGGTTGGATAGAAATACGCCGCCAAGATGGCAACGTCAGTCAAAATTCGGCCAATATTGGTTAGCGTCTCCCAATAAAAACCTGACGCGGCGCCGAAACAGGGTGGAGTGTTGTAGATTTGCAACGGGCGCGGCGACGGGGAAGCCCTGGCCTCTATTAGGCTTATCTCGCTTAGGCGATACCGCGTCCCAGGGTCATCAGGTAGTTGACCCGCGCATCGCTGGACCGCGACCATCGTCCGTTCAGCGCATTGAAGGTGAAGCCGAACGGACCATCGATGACATGGCCCTCGCCGGCGAGGTGCCGGCGCATCTCCTCCGGGGTGATGAATTTTCGCCAATCGTGCGTGCCGGCCGGAATCCAGCGCAACAGATATTCGGCCCCGACCTTGGCCAGGGCCAGCGCCTCGAAGGTGCGGTTCAAGGTGGCGACGATCATCAGCCCTCCCGGCGCCAAAAGGCGCGCGCAGTCGCGTAGAAACGCGCCTGGATCGGTGACGTGTTCGACCACCTCCATGTTGAGGATGAGGTTGAAGGGCGCTTCGCCGGCGGCCAGCAGCGCCTCCGCCGTGGCCGCCCGATAGTCGATCGTCAAGCCGCCTTGGGCGGCATGAGCGTTGGCGATGGCGATATTGCGCTCCGAGGCGTCGGCGCCGGTGACGCTGAATCCGAGCCGCGCCATCGGTTCGCACAGAAGCCCCCCGCCGCAGCCGATATCGAGCAGGCGCAACCCCGCGAACGGCGCCCGCGCCCTGGGGTCGCGGCCGAACCGCGCCAGGGCCTGTTCGCGGATGAAGGCCAGGCGAACGGGATTGAACCGGTGCAGGGGCGCGAACTTGCCGCGCGAATCCCACCATTGCGCGGCGATGGCGGAAAATCGCGCCACTTCGGCGGGATCGATGCTGGAGGGGGGGGCCGACGGCGCCGTCATGGCCCCTTTCTTAGCCGCCGGCGGGGCGCTTGTCCCGCTTCTCGGCCGTCGCTAGAACCCGCCCATTGCGGGAGACCGACGGCGCTTGTCTGGGCTGGTGATGAAGTTCGGCGGCACCTCGGTGGCCGACCTGGAGCGCATCCGGCGTGTGGCCGCCCTGGTGGCCGCCGAAGCAAGCGTCGGCCAGCGCGTGGTCGTCGTGGTGTCGGCCATGGCCGGCAAGACCAATGAGCTGGTGGCTTGGACCGACGGCGCGGGCCTGGCGGGCGGCGGCCTCGATGAATCCGGCGAGGAATACGACGCCGTGGTGGCGTCCGGAGAACAGGTCACCGCCGGCCTTCTGGCCATGACCTTGCGCAACATGGGTCTGGCGGCGCGCTCATGGATGGGCTGGCAGATCCCCATCGTCACCGACGGCGCGCACGGACGGGCGCGCATCGACGATATACCACCGCGGAACCTCATCGCCGCGCTCAAGGCCGGCGAGATCGCCGTCGTCGCCGGTTTTCAGGGCGTCACGCGGGACGGTCGACTGACCACCCTGGGCCGCGGCGGATCGGACACGACGGCGGTGGCCATCGCCGCGGCGCTGAAGGCGGCGCGCTGCGACATCTATACCGACGTGGATGGTGTCTACACCGCCGACCCCCGCATCGAATCCAAGGCCCGGCGACTGCCGGCGATCAGCTATGAGGAAATGCTGGAAATGGCCTCGCTGGGCGCCAAGGTCCTGCACACCCGCTCGGTGGAGCTGGCCATGGCCCATCGGGTGACGCTACGGGTGCTGTCGAGCTTCGCCGGCGCGGATCGGGCGGGAGGCGGCGGCACCATCGTCTGCGACGAGGAGGAAATCTTGGAGAAGCGAATTGTCAGCGGCGTGGCCTACAGCCGCGACGAGGCCAAGATCAGTCTCTTCGGCCTGCCCGACCATCCGGGCGTCTCCTCGGAAATATTCGGTCGCCTCGCCGACGCCAACGTCAACGTGGATATGATCGCCCAGAGCCACGCCCGCGGCGAGGGGGCGGCGAACATGGAATTCACCGTCGGCAAGCGCGACGCCGCGCGGGCCGTGGAGATCGTCCGCGCCGCGCGGGACGCCATCGGCTTTCAGGAGCTGGCGGTGAACGAGGATGTGGCCAAGGTGTCGGTGATCGGCGTGGGCATGCGCAGCCACGCCGGCGTCGCCAAGACGATGTTCGGCGCCCTGGCCGAAAAGGGCGTGAATATTCAGGTGATCGCGACCTCGGAGATAAAGATCAGCGTTTTGATCGATGCGGCCTACACCGAACTGGCGGTGCGCGCGTTGCACGCGGCCTATGGGCTGGACCGACTCTAGGCGCGCCTCGCCCGCGATCCTCACGGCTGGGCGCCTGAGTCGAAAACGTGACGACCGCTCAGCCGCCACGCGCGGGGCGCAAAACCTGCTATAGGCGCCCCAAATTCGCGCCCGAGGAGTGGTCTTAGACAACCCCATGCCGACCCCTGGGCTCGCCATACGCGGACCGCGCAGCCTGCTTCGGCAGATTCGCGAGGCCATGGCCGGGCCCGGCCCCACTCAGGCCAAGCTCGGCGCCGTGGCGCGCACCATCGCGGTCTCCATGGTCGCCGAGGTGTGCTCCATCTATCTGCGCCGCGCCTCCGGCGAAATGGAGCTGTTCGCCACCGAAGGTCTCGACCCGGGCGCCATCCATGTGACCCGCCTCAAGCAGGGCGAGGGGCTGGTGGGCGAGATCATGAGGACCGGCCGGCCCCTGAATCTCTCCGACGCGCCGGGCCATCCGGCCTTCTCCTATCGTCCGGAGACCGGCGAAGACCCCTTCCACGCCTTCCTCGGCGCGCCTCTGCTCCGAGGCGGGCGGGCGATCGGAGTGCTGGTGGTTCAGAACCGCACCAGCCGCGTCTATGGCGACGACGAGGTCGAGGATCTGCAGATCATCGCCATGGTGCTGGCCGAGATGGTGGCGGCCGGCGATCTGCTGTCGCGCGAGGAACTCAAGGATGTGGAAATCGCGCCGCATCGGCCCGAGCGGCTCAAGGGCGCGAAGTTCGCCGACGGTTTGGCTTTCGGCGTCGCGGTCCTGCACGAGGCCCCGGTGGCGGTGGGACGCCTGCTCTCCGAGGACGTCGCGGCCGAGGAAACCCGGCTCGCCGCCGCCATCGCCAGTCTGCAAGCCCAGATCGACGCCATGCTCGAAGGTCACGAAGGTGTCCTGGGGGCCTCCTACGACGTGCTCGAAACTTATAAGATGCTCGGCCACAGCCGCAGCTGGAACCATTCGCTGCACGAGGCGGTGCATTCGGGCCTGACCGCCGAGGCGGCGGTGGAACGTGTGCGCTCGGAACATCGCGCGGGCCTCGGCCAGGCGCGCGACCCTTATCTTCGTGAGCGGGTCCACGACCTCGAGGATCTCAACGATCGGCTCCTGCGCCACCTGACCGGCGACGGGGGCAAGCGCCGGCGGCTGCCCGACAACGCCATCCTCATCGCCCGCAATCTCGGCCCCGCCGATCTTCTGGAATACGACCGCGCCAAACTGCGCGGCCTGCTGTTGGAGGAAGGTTCCTCGGCCAGTCACGCGGCCATCGTGGCGCGCGCCCTGGATATTCCCTGCGTCGGTCGTCTGGCGGGACTGCGCGACAAGGTCAGCGAGGGCGACCCGGTGATCGTCGATGCCGAGACCGGGGAGGCCTATCTGCGCCCGCGCCCGGATGTGGTGAAGGCGGTCACCGCGCGCATCGGCATCCGAACCGAAAAGCGAGCCGAGTTCGCCCGCCTGCGCGACACCCCGGCGTTTACCCGCGACGGGGCCAAGATCACCCTCTTGATGAACGCCGGCCTCGCGGTCGATCTCGACAGTCTGGCCGAAACGGGCGCCGAGGGGATTGGCCTGTTTCGCACCGAATTCCAGTTCATGGTTTCCGAGGATCTGCCGCGGCTGGGCGTTCAGGCGGCGCTCTACGCGCGGGTGCTCGAAGCGGCCGGCGATCTGCCCGTCACCTTCCGCACCCTGGATTTGGGCGGCGACAAGGTGCTGCCCTATCTCCAGGCCGAACGGGAGGACAACCCGGCCCTGGGATGGCGAGCCGTGCGCATGGGTCTCGACCGGCCCGGCCTGCTTCGCATGCAACTTCGCGCCCTGATCGACGCGGTGGCCGGTCGCCCGCTTCGGGTGATGTTCCCCCTGGTCGCCAGCATCGATGAATTTCGCGCCGCCCGCGCGCTGGTCGATCGCGAAATCGCCTGGGCGCTGCGGCGCGGCCGCCCCGCTCCGTCGCGCCTCGACGTGGGCGCGATGATCGAGGCGCCGTCGCTGCTCTGGCATTTGGACGCCCTGCTGCCGCTGACCGACTTCGTATCGGTCGGGACCAACGACCTCATGCAGTATCTGTTCGCCGCCGATCGGGGAAACGCCCGCGTCTCCGAACGCTATGACCCCCTCTCACCCCCCGCCCTGCGCGCCCTCAAGGCGATCTGGGAAGCCTGCGTGGAGACAGGCACGCCGGTTTCGGTATGCGGGGAAATGGCCGGCCGGCCGCTGGAGGCCTTTGTTCTGGTCGCGCTCGGGTTCGAGCGGCTCTCCATGCCGCCGGCCGGCATTGGGCCAGTCAAGCAGATGGTGCTGTCATGCGACAGGGAGGCGGCGCGGCGTGGCGTGGAGGGCCTGCTTCGAAGCGCCGCCGGATCGGTGCGCGGCGAAATCGAAGCGCTGGCCAGAAAGCTTTATGTCGCCGCATAGGCCATTGAATTGACGCAACTCCGCTGTTATCGAGCGACGAGGCCGAAGGCTCGCTTGAGCCGCGTTTCATATGGGTGAAGCCGCCCGCCTGCGGCGCCGGCCGGGGATATCAGTCGCCATGCCGCTGGATTTTGACGCGACCGCGGACATCCAAAGCCTTTTATCGCTGAATGACGATCTCGCGCCGCTGCGCCCGGCGCGGATCGTCCTGACCCAGGATGGCGGCGTCGGCGCCGCCTTGCGCGCGGCGCGGGAGAGTCTGGGCCTGGCCGTCGAGGATATCGCCCAGGCGACCCGGGTGCGGGCCGCGCACATCGCCGCCATCGAGGCTTTCGAATTGGACGCCCTGCCTTCTCGCCCCTTCGCGGTAGGCTTTGTGCGCGCCTACGCCCGATCCTTGGGACTGGAGCCCGAGGCGGTGGTCGCGCGCTTCCGGGCCGAATCGCCGCGATTGGATGACACGCTGCGCGCCCCCGGCGGACTCCATCTGCAGACCCGTCGACGCTTCGGATGGACCGCCGCTCTGGTGCTGATCGTGCTCGGCGCCGTGGTGACATGGAACATCGCCCGGCGCACGGGCGAAGTGCGCCGACAGGCCAGCGTCGCCGCTCGAACCCATCCTTCCTCGTTGCGGATCTCGGCGCCGCCGGGGCCGGCGCATCTGGGCGCCCCCTTGCCGGCTCCGGCGGAGGCGGCCGCGCCCCCGGCCTATGAGACGCCCGGCTTGACGCCGGCGGCGGCCGGCCAGGGCGACGGTGGTCCCGTCGCCGCGGAGACGCTCGGCAAGCCCTTCGTCGCCGCCGGCCCCATCTATGGCGCGACGCGCGCCGGATCGGGCGTGGTCCTTCAGGCCACGCAGCCGACTTCGCTCATCGTCCGCGGACACGGTGGCGCGGTCTATTTCGCCCGCCAACTGGCGACGGGCCAGGCCTGGCGGGCGCCCGCCGTGGCCGGCCTTACCGTGGATGCCGGCAATCCCGCCTCGGTGGAAGTCTTCGTGAGCGGCCTGTCGCGAGGTCCCCTCGGCGAGGCGCAGACGCCTCTCTCCAGTCTGGGCGATGGATCGCAACCCTTGAAATCCCCTTGGGCGGCGCGCCATTAGGCCCTATCTTCGAGACGCCATGACCGTCCAAGACCACACTCGCCTGCGTCCCTGGCGATCGATCGACCGACGCAAGTCGCGCCAGATTCATGTGGGCGCCGTCCCGGTGGGGGGCGACGCGCCGATCACCGTCCAGTCGATGACCAACACTATCACCGGCGACGCGGCCGCGACCATCGCCCAGATTCGCCAGCTCGAGGAGGCCGGCGCCGACATCGTGCGCGTCTCCTGCCCCGACGAGGACGCCACGGCCGCCTTCAAAACCATCGCCAAGGCGGTGCGCGTGCCCTTGGTGGCGGACATCCATTTCCACTACAAACGCGGCATCGAGGCGGCCAAGGCGGGCGCCGCCTGCCTGCGGATCAATCCCGGTAATATCGGCTCGGCCGCGCGGGTGCGGGAGGTTATCCAGGCCGCCCGCGACCACGGCTGCTCCATGCGCATCGGCGTCAACGCCGGCTCCCTGGAGCGCGAGCTTCTGGAGCGCTATGGCGAGCCCTGCCCCCAGGCCATGGTCGAAAGCGCCCTGCGCCACGCCCGCATCCTCCAGGATCACGATTTTCACGAATTCAAGATCAGCGTGAAGGCCTCCGACGTCTTCATGACCGTGGCCGCCTATCAGATGCTTTCCGAAGCCATCGACTGCCCTCTGCACCTGGGCGTCACCGAGGCCGGCGCCTTGCGGTCTGGGACCATCAAGTCGGCCATCGGCATGGGTGGCCTGCTGTGGGCGGGTATCGGCGACACCATCCGCGTCTCACTCGCCGCCGACCCGGTCGAAGAGATCAAGGCCGGCTTCGACATCCTCAAATCGCTCGGCCTGCGCCACCGCGGCGTCAATATCATCGCCTGCCCGTCCTGCGCCCGGCAGGGCTTCAACGTCATCGAGACGGTGAACACGCTGGAAGAGCGCCTCAAGCACATCTCCGCGCCCATGAGCCTCTCGATCATCGGCTGCGTGGTGAACGGGCCGGGCGAAGCCCTGATGACCGACGTCGGCTTCACCGGCGGCGGCGCGGGATCGGGTATGGTCTATGTGGCCGGCAAGGCCGACCATAAGCTCGGCAACGACGCGATGGTCGATCACATTGTCGGCCTGGTGGAAGCGCGGGCGGCGCAGATCGAGGCGGCCGAAGCCGAGGCGATCGGTTCGAAGACGCTGGCGGCCGCGCAATAGTGGCTCCGGCGCCCTTGCACGTCGCTCGAACCGCTGATTAGGTCCGCCTCCAACCTTCACCGGAGAGATCTCGATGTCCGCCGACGGCAATTGGAAGACCACGGTCAATTCACCCATGGGCGTTCAGGAAGGCACGCTCAGCATCGCCACCAGCGGCGAGACCTTCACCGGCAAGATGGAGGGCCGGATGGGCGCCCAGGACATCTCCGGCAAGGTCGATGGCAACGCCCTCTCGTGGTCGGCCAAGATCACCTCGCCTTTTCCGATGACCCTCGAGTTCACGGTCACCGTGGACGGCGACGCCATGACCGGCAGCGTCAAGGCCGGCGCGTTCGGCTCCTCGCCGCTCACTGGCGTGCGGGCCTGAGCGCTCTTTGACCACCCTCGTTGCCGCCTGGACGCGGGCCAAGCGGCGGCTCGCGGCGGCGGGGGTGGAGAGCCCGGTCATCGACGCGCGGCTTCTTCTCGAGGCCGCCGCCGGCGCCAGCCGGGCGGAAATCATCGCCGATCCCCATCGCGTCCTCACCGCCGATCAGACGCGAATCCTGGACGGCTATCTCGCTCGACGCGAGCGGCGCGAACCGGTCAGCCACATCCTGGGCGTAAAGGGATTCTGGAAGATCATGCTTGCGGTGACTCCCGACGTGCTCACCCCCAGGCCCGACACCGAAACCCTGCTCGACGTGGTGCTGCCGATCTTCCCGCCCGAGCGCCGCTTTTCCGTGCTCGACCTGGGCGTCGGATCGGGCGCGATCCTGTTGGCCATCCTGGCCGAGCGACCCCTGGCCGTCGGATTGGGCGTGGACATCTCCGAAGCCGCCATCGCCGTGGCCCGGGAGAACGCCGCCAACCTCGGCCTGGCGCCCCGCGCCGCCCTGTTGCGCGGAGATTGGACCAGCGGTCTGGCGGCCGACAGCTTCGATCTGGTGGTTTCGAACCCTCCCTATGTCGCCACCGGAGACTTGGCGGCCCTGGCGCCGGAGGTTCGCGACCATGAGCCGCGCCTGGCCTTGGACGGCGGACCGGACGGCCTGACCGCCTTTCGCGCCCTGGCCTCGCAGGCGCTTCGCGTGCTGCGCCCAGGGGGCGTGTTCGCGGTGGAGATCGGCGCCGGTCAGCGCGCCGCCGTGGAAGGCCTGTTTGGCGACGCCGGCGGGGCCGATGTCTGGACGACACCCGATCTGGGCGCCCGCGACCGCGTCGTCGCGGGGTACAAGAAAGCCCTTGGAGAATGTCTCGGCAAGGGTTAGAGCATACAGGTCTTCCTCCAGTTCATCGGAAAAAGGGCTTGCGGCGTCTTAGGTTCAGAGATTGGACCCAGCGCACGATCCCGCCGCTGACCCACCACTGGCACGGTCGATAAAACCCTCGCGAACGCGCGCTTTTTTTACTTTGAGGGCGCCGACGGGGAACCGAACGTTACTTGGGCGGCTTTACGGGCGATCGGGCCCACGAGCGCCAGAACCGCGACCCGCCTTTCGCATCCCATCATTGTTCGGGACGAAGGCGCCTCGCAACAGGTCGATAAACAATGAGAGATTTCAAAGGTATGAAGCGTCAGCGTGGACGCAGCCGGAACAACGGCGGCGGCGGCGGCGGCGGAAAGCCGCAGCACAACAGCAATCGCGCTTTCGATTCCAACGGACCCGAAGGAGTCAAGGTTCGCGGCGCCGCCCAGCACGTCTACGAGAAATACCAGCAGTTGGCCCGCGACGCCCACACCGCCGGCGACCGCGTCCTGGCCGAGAACCACCTGCAGCATGCCGAACACTATTTTCGGGTGATGCGGGTCATGCAGCCACAGCGGCCGCTCACCGAAATCATCGGTCGCGACCAGTTCGTTTCCGGCTACGATATGGACTTCGAGGACGAGAGCGGGGCCGGCGAGGCGGGCGAGCCCGAGGCCGAGGCGACCGAGAGCGGCGAGGCGGGCGGCGAGCGCCAGGAACGGCTCGACGGCCGCCGCGACGAGCGCCCGCGCGAAGACTACCGGCTGGGCGAGTCACGGCCTCGCGACGAGCGGGCGCGAAACGGTGCGCCGCGGAACGAGCGTTGGGCCAATGATCGCGCGCAAGGCGATCGCGGGCAGAGCGACCGCGGTGCTGGCGAGCGCGCCGCGAACGAGCGCCCCCAAGCCGATCACTTTCAGGGCGACGAATCGCCCTTCGCCGTTCGCGATGAACGGGCGGTTCAAGGCCGTGACGATCGCCCGCGGTTCGAGGCGCGGGACCAGGCGCGCCGCGACCCCCTGACCGTGGTCGAGCCGGAGGCGACGCCGCTGACCGCTCAGCCCGCCCCGGAATCGATGCACCTGTTGCGCGCCGACGACGGCGAGGTGAACCACGCCCCGGCGTTCCTTCAGGTGCGGCCCGCCGAGCCGAGGGACGAGGCGAGCGGCGAAACGCGCCGCCCCCGCCGTCGCCGCGCGCCCAGCACATTCGAAGGCGCCGGGGCCGCCGCTCCGCCGCCGCCCGAGGAGGGCTAAGGCCGGATAGCGGTCACGAACCGGCCACGGCGGGCCCGAGGGGCGGGCGTGATGGCTTCAGCGCCATGTCGCTCCAGCGAACCCAGCGACGGCTCTTGGCGGGCTTGGCGGCCGGGATGCAGGCTTCGAGGCAGTCCAGCAGGCGCTCCACCGGTCCGTCGTTGAAAAAATGGTTGGCGCCCGGCACGGACAAGAAGCGCATGGGACGCTGCGCCCGGGTGTTGTCGGCTAGCTCCCGCGCCGCCTCCAGCGGCGCGAAATCGTCCTGATCGCCGTGGATCACATGCACGGGCATGCGAAGCCGGCCGAGGGCTTGGCGCATGTAGGTCATCTGCGGCGGCTGGCGGCTGACCTCGATGACGGCGTTGCGCAAATCCCGCGGGATCACGTTGAGGAATCTCGACCCGGCCCGCACCAGCCATCGCGCCGTCGGGCCCGATTGCCCCAGGTAGCTGGACAGCAGCACCAGGGCGGCCACGCGCCGTGGTTGGCTGGCCGCCATCAGGGCGGCGATGGCCGCGCCGTAGGACTGGCCGACCAGCAGAAGCTTCTGCCCCGGCGCGGTGTCCAGCAGGGGCGCCAGGGCGCGAGCCTGATCGCGGATATCGACCACGCAGCCGGCCGGCTCGCTGGCCGCGAAGCCGGGCCGATCGACGACGATCATCTCGCGGTTCCGCGGCAGGGCGGCCAGGGCCGGCGCCCAATATTCCGCCCAGGACGGCGAGCCGGTGACGACCACGATCTTCCATGGCGCGGGCGTGGCGCGGGGCGTCGTCAGAGCCGAAAGCCGCCAGCCGAAGCCGCCCCCCGCCGGAAAGACGATCCGGCGCACCAGGGATTCGGGATAGTCGGCCGCCGTCGGCCGGTGTTCGGTGCGCCCGTTGGCCGCCGACTCCAGGCAGGCCCAGAAGAGCGCCAATATCCCCTTGGGTCTCCTGCTCGCCACGCGCCGGCCTTCCAACAACTTCATCGCCGCGACTCCAACGCCGAACCGCGCCTCGGGTTCGTCGGCGCCTAAACGCGCCGAGAGATGACTTAGGGCGCGGCAAGCTGAACCGCCGCTGAAGCGAACCCGCCGCGATCGGCCGCGGAACCGGTTGACCCCCTTGTGTGACATTCAGGCCACACTTACATTCGGCTCCGCCGCCTTCCCCTTTTCCAAGGACGCCCATGAACCTCGACCTCTATTCGGACCGCGCCAAGCAGGCCATCCAGTCGGCCCAGTCTCTGGCCCTGGCCCGCCGCCACCAGCAACTAGCTCCCGAACATCTGCTCAAGGTGCTGCTGGAAGAGAAGGACGGGCTGAGCCGCGCCCTGATCCAGAGCGCTGGCGGTCGGCCCGACGCGGCCGACCAGGCCGCGGAAGCCCTGCTCGCCAAACTTCCCAAGGTCGAGGGCGGCACGGGGCAGCTCTACATGCGGCCCGAGACGGCGAGTGTGTTCGCCGCCGCCGAGGCCGGCGCCAAGGCGGCCGGCGACGCCTTCGTCACCACCGAGCGCCTGCTCATCGCCCTGGCCAAGGAAGGCGGCGAAACGGCCCAGGCGCTCAGCGGCGCGGGGGCCAGCGCCAAGGGCCTGGAAGACGCCGCCAAGGCCTTGCGCAAGGGCCGCACCGCCGACAGCGCCTCGGCCGAGGAGGGCTACGACGCCTTGAAGCGCTACGCCCGCGACCTCACCCAGGCGGCGCGGGACGAGAAACTCGACCCGGTGATCGGCCGCGACGAGGAAATCCGCCGCGCGATCCAGGTTCTGGCCCGACGCACCAAGAACAATCCGGTGCTGATCGGCGAACCCGGCGTCGGCAAGACCGCCATCGTCGAGGGCCTCGCCCAGCGCATCGTCAACGGCGACGTGCCCGAGAGCCTGAAGGACAAGAAGCTCCTGGCGCTCGACATGGGCGCGCTCATCGCCGGGGCGAAGTACCGCGGCGAATTCGAAGAGCGGCTGAAGGCGGTGCTGAACGAAGTGACGGCCGCCGAGGGCTCGATCATCCTGTTCATCGACGAGATGCATACCCTGGTCGGGGCCGGCAAGTCGGAAGGGGCCATGGACGCCTCCAACCTCCTCAAGCCCGCCCTGGCGCGCGGCGAACTGCACTGCGTGGGCGCCACGACCCTGGATGAATACCGCAAGAACGTCGAAAAGGACGCCGCCCTGGCGCGGCGGTTCCAGCCGGTGTTCGTGGGCGAGCCGACCGTGGAGGACACCGTCTCCATCCTGCGCGGCCTGAAGGAGAAATATGAGACGCACCACGGCGTGCGCATCGCCGACGCCGCCATCGTCGCCGCCGCCACCCTCTCCAACCGCTACATCACCGACCGCTTCCTGCCCGACAAGGCCATCGACCTCATCGACGAGGCGGCCAGCCGGGTGCGCATGGCGGTGGATTCCAAGCCTGAGGAACTCGACGAGATCGACCGCCGCGCCGTCCAGCTCAAGATCGAGCGCGAGGCCCTGGCCAAGGAAACCGACAAGGCCTCGAAACAGCGCCTGGAACATCTGAGCGAGGAACTGGCGGGACTGGAAGCCCGCTCCGCCGACATGACCGCTCACTGGCGCGCCGAGAAGGAGAAGGTCGGCCAGGCCGCCCAGGCCCGCGAGGCGCTCGAACGCCTGCGCGCCGAACTGGCCGCCGCCCAGCGCCGGGGCGACCTGCAGCGCGCCTCGGAGATCGCCTACGGCGAAATCCCGGGGCTGGAAAAGCGCCTCGCCGACGAGGATCGCGAGGCTGACGAGGACGCCCTGACCCCCGAGGTGGTCGACGCCGAACAGATCGCCCAGGTGGTTTCGCGCTGGACCGGCGTGCCGGTGGAAAAAATGCTGGAAGGCGAGCGCGACAAACTCCTGCGCATGGAGGACTCCCTGCGCGGCCGGGTGGTCGGCCAGGAAGAGGCGCTGGAGGCGGTCTCCGACGCGGTGCGCCGGGCCCGGGCTGGCCTACAGGACGCCGGCCGGCCGATCGGCTCGTTCCTTTTCCTGGGCCCCACCGGTGTCGGCAAGACCGAACTCACCAAGGCCCTGGCTGAATTCCTGTTCGATGACGAGGCGGCGATCACCCGCCTGGACATGAGCGAATACATGGAAAAGCATTCGGTCAGCCGGATGATCGGCGCGCCGCCAGGCTACGTCGGCTATGACGAGGGCGGCGCCCTCACCGAGGCGGTGCGCCGACGGCCCTATCAGGTGGTTCTGTTCGACGAGGTGGAAAAAGCCCACCCCGACGTTTTCAACGTCCTCCTGCAGGTGCTCGACGACGGGCGCCTCACCGATGGCCAGGGCCGCACGGTGGATTTCCGCAACACCCTGATCGTCATGACCTCCAATCTCGGCTCGGAATTCCTCGCCGCCCAGGGCGAGGGGGACGAGAGCGAGGCGATCCGCCCGCAGGTCATGGACGTGGTCAGGCGCCACTTCCGGCCCGAGTTCCTCAACCGCATCGACGAGATCATCCTCTTCAAGCGGCTCGGCCGCGAACAGATGGAGTCGATCGTGAACATCCAGCTCCAGCGCGTCGATAGGCTGCTGGAAGGTCGTCGCATGGCCATCGCCCTGGACGGCGCGGCCCGCCACTGGCTGGGCGATCGCGGCTACGACCCGGTCTATGGCGCCCGCCCCTTGAAGCGGGTGATCCAGAAGGAACTGATCGACCCGATCGCCCGGAAACTGCTGGCCGGGGAATTCACCGACGGATCGGTGATTCAGGTGGGAGCGGGAGCGGATGGCCTGGAAATTGGCAAGGCGACGGTGAACTGAACCGCCCACGAAAAACCCCGCGCCGGGGGGAGCGCGGGGTCCTCTTCGCTGCGTCCGAAGGGCTCAAACCCTAGAGCGCTTTCCGCAAAAGTGGGAACTGGGTTTTGTGATCAGAAAGCGCTCAAGCGTTTGAGATAGAGCCTGTTTTCTCGATCAGGTTGATTCAACCTGATCGAGACAGGCTCTAGCGAGCGTAGCGGTAAGCTCGGACGCCGTATCGGCGGTAGTAGGGACGCCATGCTCCACGGGCATAATAGCCGCCATAGTAGGGATAGGCGCCATAGTAGGGGTAGGCGCCGTAGTAGGGGTAGGCGTAGCCGGGATAGTAGCCGCCGATCGCCGCGCCCAGGGCCAGACCATAGCCGAAGCCGCCATAGCCGTAACCATATCCGCCGCGCCAGCCACCCCAGCCGCCGCGCCAGCCTCCCCGCCAATCGTCACGATCATGGTCGCCGCCCGGACGGTTCGGACCGCCCGGGTTGACGCGCATGCCGCCTTGCGACCCACGCGCGCCGCCGCCCGCCATCGCGGCGTGACCGCCGCCGCCCCCGCCGCGCGCTTGGCCTTGAGCCGCGGCCGGCGCCGTGACGGCCAGAATCGAACCGGCGACTGTCAGAGCCGCCACGCCCGCACTCAGAATCCTGTTCATTGAAATCTCCAACTTGATCGGTTCGCCCAGCACTGGATGGGCGGCCTTTGTCCGAGGCTTGACGACACCCTAGTGGGTGAGGGCTGAACCGGGGCTGAATAGGGCTGACAGGAATCTAGGCGTTGACGTCGACCACGATTCGCCCGCGAACCTGCCCCTCGATGATCGCGGCGCCGAAGTCCGGGACCTCGCCCAGACCCACCTTGACCGTCATGGCGTCGAGTTTGGCCAGATCGAGATCGCGGGCCAATCGGTCCCACGCCTCCTCGCGATCCGGCCTGGGACGCATCACCGAATCGATCCCGGCCAGCGTCACGCCGCGCAGAATGAACGGCGCCACCGAGGTGACGAGGTCCATCCCCTGGGCCAGCCCGCAGGCAGCGACGGCGCCGCCGTAGCGCGTCTGGGCCAGGACATTGGCCAGGGTGTGGCTGCCGACGGTGTCGATGGCCCCGGCCCAGCGCTCGCGCGCCAGGGGCCGGCCGGGCGCGGCCAGGTCGGCGCGGTCGATCACCTCGCCGGCCCCGAGCGCGGCGAGATAGGCCCCCTGCGTCTCCCGTCGTCCGCTGGAGGCGACCACGCGATAGCCGAGCTTGGCGAGGAGAGCGATGGCGACGCTCCCCACCCCGCCCGCCGCGCCGGTGACCAGAACGTCGCCCTTGGCCGGGGTCACGCCGAGGCGTTCCAGCGCGAGGATCGCCAGCATGGCGGTGTAGCCCGCGGTGCCTATCGCCATGGCGCGGGCGTTGGAAATCCCGGCCGGCGGCTTGATCAGCCAGTCGCCCTTCACCCGAGCTCTCTGGGCGAAACCGCCGTGGTGGGTCTCCCCCACCCCCCAGCCGTTCAGCACCACCCGATCGCCGGGCCTGAAGTCGGCATGGGCGGAAGATTCCACCACGCCGGCAAAATCGATCCCCGGCGTCAAAGGCCAGGCGCGCACCACCGGCGCAGCGCCGGTAAGGGCCAATCCATCCTTGTAATTCAGCGTCGAGTATTCCACCCGCACCGTGACGTCGCCGGCCATCAGGTCGTCGTCGGTAAGATCGACAAACCGCGTCTCCTGACCGGTTTCGGTCTTGATGAGGCGGATGGCGCGAAAGGTGTCGGTCATGGATCGCTCGGCGTGGGGGAGATCGGCGGCGATCGGCGCGCCCTAGTTCAGGGTCACGGTCCGCGGGCCGCCCCGCGTCTCCACCCGGCGCATCACCGCGATCGGCGCGCCCGGCCCGTCGGCGGGCCGCGCCAGGGTGATCACGAACCAGCCGCCGTCGGGCAGGCCGTCGAAGGCGAAATGGTTGGCCTCGTCGCAGGTGGTCTTCTTGGCGTAGCTCCTGTAGTCGCCGACCGGGGCCGAGGGGATGCGGGCGTTGACGATCTCCGCCGGCACCGCGGCGCTCAGCGCCGAGCCGTAGAGGATGACCATCCGCCGGCGGGTCCAGGCGGTTTCCGGGGTGAGGATCACATCGCCGCCCCGGCAGGTGTAGCGAACCCCGCCGGGCCGATAGGCCAGGGTTCCCGCGATCGCGCCGTCGCCGGGCTGCGCCGACCAGGCGAAATCGCGGGCCCGAAAGACGGCGCCCGAGCCCGGCACATAGAGGCCCGGCGGCGGCGGTGGCGGCGGGCCGGCTGGACCCAGCGGCTGTTCGGCGCAGGCCGCCAGGGTGGCGGCGCCAAGGGCTATGAGGACGAGACGCTGCATGGCCCCAAGCCTACGGCGGACGGACGGCGCGGGCAACGGCCGAATCCCTCTTGGCGCGCCGGCGCTGACCGGCGATAACCTGGCGCGCTCGGCCGGCCGACGGCAAAACCCCTTGGGAGATATGACAGCAATGAAGGCCGCCGTATTGCGCGAGGTGGGAACCCCTCTGCGGATCGAGGAAGTCCAGATCGGCAAACCCGGGCCGCGCGAGGTGCTCATCCGCACCGCCGCCGCCGGCGTCTGCCATTCGGATCTTCACTTCATCGAGGGCTCCTACCCCTATCCCCTGCCGGCCGTCTTGGGCCACGAGAGCGCCGGGGTGGTCGAACAGGTGGGCTCGGAGGTGCGCACGGTGAAGGTGGGCGACCATGTTATCACCTGCCTGTCGGCCTTCTGCGGCCACTGCGAATATTGCCTCACCGGCCACATGAGCCTGTGCGTCAGCCCCGAGACCAAGCGCGAAGCCTCCGATCCGCCGCGCCTCAGCCAGGGCGGAGAGCCCATGCAGCAATTCGTGAACCTGTCGTCCTTCGCCGAACAGATGCTGATCCACGAGAACGCCTGCGTCGCCATCCGAGCGGACATGCCGCTGGACCGCGCCGCGGTGATCGGCTGCGGCGTGCTGACCGGCGTCTGCTCGGTGTTCCACACCGCCAAGGTCCGGCCGGGCGAAAGCGTGGCCGTCATCGGCTGCGGCGGGGTGGGCCTCGCGGCGATCAACGGCGCGGCCATCGCCGGGGCGAGCCGGATCATCGCCATCGACACGTCGCCGGCCAAGGACAATCTGGCCCGCCACTTCGGGGCCACCGACTTCATCCGCGCCGACGCCGACACCGTGAAGACCGTCCTGGAGATGACCAAGGGCGGGGTGGATCACAGCTTCGAGGCCGTGGGCCTGAAGAAGACCACCGAACAGGCCTTCGGCATGCTGCGCCGCGGCGGCACGGCCAACATCATCGGCATGATCCCGCTCGGCCAGACCATCGAGATTCCCGGCCACGCCTTCCTGGGTGAAAAGAAGCTGCAGGGCTCGCTGATGGGCTCCAACCACTTCCCGGTCGATATGCCCCGACTGGTGGACATGTACCTGGCTGGCAAGCTGAAGCTCGACGAGATGGTCTCGCGCCGCATCAAGCTCGAAGACGTCAACGAGGCGTTCGAAGAGATGAAGCGCGGCGAAATCGCCCGGTCGGTGATCGTGTTCGACGGTTGAAGGGCGCCTAGCTAAATCAGCCCCGCCACCTTTTCCGCCGGCCTGCAAAGCGCGGCGCCCTTGGGGCCGGCCACGATGGGCCGCTCGACCAGGATCGGGTGGAGAACCATGGCGTCCAGAATCTGATCGTCGGTGGCTTCCGGCGCGGTGAGGCCGAGGTCTTCGGCCGGCGTTCCTCGCACGCGCAGGATGTCGCGCGGCGAGAGCCCCATGCGCTTGAGGAGATCCGCCAGCCGATCGCGCCGCCAGCCGACCTTCAGATACTCCACCACTTCGGGGGCGTGGCCGGCCTCGCGGATGGCGGCAAGCACGTTGCGGGAAGTTCCGCAGGCGGGATTGTGGAAAATGGTGATCGCGGCGGTCATGCTGGCAATCCTTGAAGAACCATCCGTCGCGATCCCACCACCACGGTCGAGCCGGCCAGGTCCCAACCCATGACGTCCGCCGGCATGGGCGGCAGAGGGGTCGCGGCGGGCGGCCAGCCTTTGAGGTATTGCGCCCACCGCATCGTCAGCAGCCCCGGTCCCGCCGGTTTGAAGGAGGCCGTGAGACCCTCCGGCGCGGCCTGCCAGCGTAGGTGCGTCCAGCGGCCCGGAACACTCAGGATCGGCGTCGGCTTTCCGTCCACCGCCGCGCCGGTGACCAGGGTGTCGCAGAGGAGATCGAGGCGCAGGGCGAGGACATCCGCGGCCCACGGCGCGCGCAGGGTGACGGTTCCGTCGGCGCCGCGCGTGACGGTGATCGCCGGGGCGGTGACCGGGACGGCGCGGGACGGCGCGGCGGCGATCGGCTGGGGAAGGCCAGACAGGCGCAAGCGTCCGATCGCGCCGCCGTCGGCGGTGAGAGCGGCACGGCTCCAGGGACCCGGCGTCACCGCGTCGGCGCGCCAAGCCCGGCTTTCTTGCGGATTGACCACATAGAGCGGCTCGGCGGCTTGCGGGTGACGGGCCGACCAGGGGCTGGTCGCCTGCATGACAAGGGCGGTGGCCAGGCCGGCGATCAGGGCCACCACGCCGCTCGCATAACGCCAACGCTCGAACGGCCCCGGCCAGGCAAGGGGCCACAGGACGAGGGCGGCCAGCCAGACGACGACGTCCGGAGCCTCGGGAATGTCCAGGCCCTGCAGGATGGCGTGGAACAGGCCGTCCAGCCAGGCGAGGGTCAGCATGGCGATCGCCAGTCCGACGAGGACGGCGATGGCTCCGCGGGCCGTCCCGGCGCCGGTCAGCGCGCTCGCCAGGCCGACGGCGGTGAGCGGCCAGGCGATCACGAACGCGACGGTCGGGACGGCGATCTGCAGGGCGACAGCCGCGATGAGGGCGGTGAGCAGCAGGCCGGTCCACACGCCGGCCAGGCGCGCCCGTCCCCTGGCCAGCACGGCGGCGGCGAGCAGCACGACGCCCAGTGAACTTGCCGCCATGGCGACTTCGAACAGTGGAAAACGCGCGAGGATCGGCCTCTGCTCGGTGAACCCGAACCCCGCGCCGGTGAGATGCCGAGTGAGCGCCAGAGCCAGAGCGGCGCCGATGAGCAGGACCAGAGTCGCGCCCACGCCCCTTAGGACATCGCGCCAGGCCACGGCGCCGGCGGCTCGGGCGCGCCAGGCGCCGACGCCGATCAGGACGGCCGCGGCGATGAGGACCAGCCAGCCGGCGGCGGGCGGATAAGCGATCACGAAGAGGCCGAACAGGTCGGCGTAGACCTTGTCGGAGGCCGGGACCGGCAGGGCGGCCGCGAAGGCCAGGGCCTTGGCGGTTCCCAGCACCTCCTCGCCCATGTGCTGCACCGAACCCTGGTCGAGGGCGGCCACGGTGGAGCTGGGCGAGTGATAGTCGAATTGCCGGCCGATGAAGGCATAGTTGAAGCCCGCGTGGCCCAGCGCCCGGGCGATGGAAAAATCGGTGTCGTTGGGCAGCAGCCGGTAGACGAATACCGAAAGCGAGGTGCTTGCCGGCGCCTTGGCGGTGCGGGCGAACAGATCGATGGCGCCGCCGTTCATCGCCCCGGTCTCGAACATGTTGGCCCGGCCGCCGCCGCCGCGCGTCTCCAGGTTGAGGATGAAGCCGGCCCGGCGAGCCAAGGGAGTTGCGAAGAAGGCGTTGGCGCCCAAGAGGCCCGCCTCCTCGCCATCGGTGATCGTCACCATGACGTCGCGGGCGGGGACGCCGCCCGCCTCGATGGCGCGGACAATCTCCAGGATTGCCGAAACGCTGGCGATGTCGTCGGCCGCGCCGGGCGATCCCGGCACGCTGTCGTAGTGGGCCATCAAGGTCAGGGCCGGCAACGCCCGATCTCGTCCCGGCAGGACGCCGACGATGTTTTCCACCTCGGCCCCCGCCACATAGGTCTCGCCGCCAAGGTTCCGGGTGCGCCAGCTCGTCGCGCGCTGGACATGGGGGGAGAGGCCGAGCGTGGTCATCCGGCCGACCAGATAGTCGCGCACCCTTGCGTTGGCGGGCGAGCCGACCGGGTGGGGAACCGGGGCCATGGCCGCGTCGTCGATCATCGCCCGTCCGGCCGAGAACACCGCCGCCGGCGCGCCGGCCGGCAGCGGCGCCGGGGTCCGCGCCGAGACGTAGAAGACCAAGAACCCCCCGACCAGGCAGGCGGCGAGCGCGACCAGCCGGGTCATGGGCGCCTGGCCGAAATGCCGTCAGCTCTTGGCGGCGGGCGCGGCCTTGGGGGCCGGACCGGTGTCGGAGACGACGCTCCACATCTGTTTCCACGATCCGTCGGCCTGAGGCTTGTAGCCGGCCAGATAGTTGCCGTTCTCGGTGACGGCCTTCTTGGTCTTCGGGTCGGTCCCGGTGAAGACGTAGGTCGAATGGAAGACCGCCATGTCGCCGGACGCCGCCACGTCGGTCGTCTCGTTAGCCAGGGTGACATGCGCGTCGGGAACGGCGGCGAAGGCTTTCTTGAGATTCGCCTCGCGCGCCGCCGCCCCGACGTCGTTGGGCTGGCCGTGCCCCATGGCGACCATGTCGGACGCGCCGTGGCTCATCACCTTGGTCACGTCATGGGCGCTGTAGTCCGCCGCCAACTGGTCGGCGTCAGCCTTGACCGCGTCGGCGATCTTGCTGGTGTCAACGGCCGGCTTGGCCGGAGCGCCCGATGTGGTCGGATTGCAGGCGCCCAGCGCGGCGACCGCGAGCGCGGCGCAGGCCGCGCCGGCGAGATGAAGTCTGGTCATTTTCGAGGCCCCTCCCATGTGGCCCAGCCAAAATCATCCGCCCAAGCTTGCCGTCCGTCAAGCAGCCGACGCGCTGATCCTCACGCTTTGCGCCCGATCGCCACCGAGCCGGTGGCGGCGACCACCCAGACCGGCGTGCTGCGGCCCCTGGCCGTGACCCACACCACGCCGCCGTTGGACGAGCCGTCGCCGAAGAAGATGATGACGCGCTCGCCCGGCACGCTGAGGCCGACGCCCGGCGGCGCGATCGACGGCGGCGCTCCCGAAACCCCAAGGGCGCGGCCGTCGGCGCCGACCGCCGCGGCCACCGGCCCGTCCCGCGCCAGCGCCGCGGCGTGCGCCTCGCGCAGGCGCTCGGCCACCACGCTCACCGTCTGGTGCTGCGCGTAGACGAGAAGTTGCGGCTGCAGATTCATCAACAGAAGCAGACCGACCAGGGTGGTGACCGCCACCGCCGCCAGGACTTCGATCAGGGTCAACCGCTCGGCGCGTTCTGCCAGTTGCCGATGTCGGCGGCCGAACCCGTCCCGCCTTCGGCATTGTCCGAGCCCAGCGAATAGATGTCGATCTCGCCATGCTTGCCGGGGCTCAGGTAGTGATAGGGATGTCCCCACGGATCGAGCGGGACCGGCTTTGAGTACGGACCGTTCCAGCCGCTCACTCCGGGGGGGGCGGTGGTGAGGGCGGCCAGGCCTTCGGCCTGGGTGGGATACCGTCCGACGTCGGTCTGGAAGACCTGCAGCGCGTTCTCCGTCTGGAGGACCTGAATCTTGGCCGTGTGCGTCTTGGCGTTTTCGAGTTGCTTGAGAACCTGCGGGCCGACGATCGCCATCAGAAGGCCGATGATCGCGATCACCACCAGCATTTCCAGCAGGGTGAAGCCGTTTTCGCCGCCGCGGTTTGGGCGGTCGCGGCGGTGGGAGAGGCGGAAGAAAGGTGGGGTCATGGTGCGAGCGCCAGATCGTTGAAGCCAAGGATCGCGGACATGATGGACGCGATCACGGTTGCCACCACCGCCCCCATGAATACGGTGATCGCCGGGGTGAGGATAGCGATTATTCGGCCGATCGTCGAGCGCACCTGGCGATCGAGCACGTCGGCCAGCCGCCCCAGCATCTTGCCGAGCTGCGCCGTCTCCTCGCCGGTGCGTAGGAAGCTCATCGCCATGGGCGGAAAGATGCCGCTGGCCGCCAGCGGGCCGGAAAGGCCGCCCCCTTCCTTGAGGCCGGCCGCCACCTTGGCGATCTCGCCGGCCATGTGGCTGTTGGAGATCGACCGCTGGGCGATGGAAAGGGCGGTGGGCAGCGGCACCCCGCCATCGACGAGACTCCCTAAGGTGCGGGCGAAGGCGGCGGTCTGGGCGTTGATCACCAGGGGCCCGATCTGCGGCGCGGAGAGCAGCGAGCGGTCGAACGCCATGCGCACGCCGGGCCGCTTGATCCATTGGCGCGTCGCGATAACGGCGGCGACGATGACGACGACGCCCACCCAGCCGTAGTGCCGCACCCCATCGCTCGCTCCCATGACCAGCCGGGTGATGAACGGCAGCTTGGCTCGATTGTCGGAGAACATGCCTTCGAACTGCGGCACTACGAAGAAGAGCATGACCATGACCACGCTGGTGGCCACCACCATCAGCATGGCCGGATAGACCAGGGACGAGACCACCGTCTGGCGCAGGGCCTCGGCGCGGTCGAGACTCTCGGCCAGCCTCGCCAGGGCGGCGGCGAGGCGCCCGTCCGCCTCGCCGGCCTCCGCCATGGCCGAGGCCATGGGTGGGAACAGGCCTCGCGATTCGGTCATGGCGCGCGACAGTGGCGCGCCTTCCTTGACCCGCGCGTGCAGCTTGGCGAACACCGCCTTGACGGCCGGATTGAGGATATTGTCCACCACCACGCCCAGCGATCGGTCCAGGGTGAGGCCGGCGTCCAGGAGGACGGCCAGCTCGCCGATGGCGTTGATTGCCGCCTGGCGGGTGCGCCCGTTGGTCTTGAGCTTCACCTTGGCGTCGGCCTCGCCGGCGGCTTCCACCGTCTCGATGGGCATCAAGCCCAGGCGGCGAATCTGCTGGACGACCTCGGCGCGGCTTGCCCCTTCCAGGGCGCCCGAACGCACGGCCCCGCCGGCCGTGGCGGCGCGATAGCGGAACGTCGCCATGCCCTCAGCCCTCCCTCGTTACGCGCAGAACTTCCTCTAGGGTGGTGAGGCCAGCCTTGGCCTTGGCCAGGCCGTCTTCGAGCATGGTGGTGAGGCCGGCGGCGGCCTGGATGTCGCGCGCCTCGGCCCTGGCCAGCACCAGCCGCTCGGTCTCGGCGTCCACCACCAGCAATTCGAGAACCGCGATGCGGCCCGAAAAGCCGCTCCCCGCGCAGGCTTCGCACCCCACCGGACGGTAGAGGAGGTCGATGTGGGTGAGGCCCTCGTCGGCGTCCAGCGCCGCCAGCATTTCGCGGGTCGGGGCGAAGGGCTCGCGACAATGCGGGCAGAGCCGGCGGACCAGCCGCTGGGCGAGGACAGCGTTGAGGGTCGAGGTGATCAGGAAAGGCTCGACGCCCATGTCCAGCAGTCGCGTCACCGCGGCGGCGGCGCTGTTGGTGTGCAGGGTCGAGAGGATGGTGTGGCCGGTGAGAGCCGCCTGGACGGCGACCTGGGCGGTCTCCAGGTCGCGGATTTCGCCGACCATCATCACGTCGGGATCCTGGCGCAGGAAGGAGCGCAGGGCGGCGGCGAAGGAAAGGCCGATCCCGGCGCTCACCTGGGTCTGGTTGATCCCGGCCAGGCGGTATTCGATCGGGTCCTCGATGGTCAGGATCTTGCGCTCGGCGGTGTTGAGCGTGGCCAGAGAAGCGTAGAGGGTGGTGGTCTTGCCGCTGCCGGTCGGACCGGTGACCAGCACGATGCCATGCGGCTGGCGCAGCACCCGAAGATAGCGGGCTAGGCTCTCGCCCGCGAAGCCCAGGGTCTCGAAATCCAGCGCCAGGTTCGAACGGTCGAGCAGGCGCAGGACCACCGTCTCGCCGTGGATGGTCGGCGAGGTGGCGACCCGCAGATCGATGTCATGCCCGCGCACCGCCAGGCGCAGGCGCCCGTCCTGCGGCAGACGCCGCTCGGCGATGTTGAGCCCCGCCATGACCTTGATGCGTGAGACGAAGGCGGCTTTCAGATGTGGCGGAAGGGGATCCTCGTCGCGCAGGGCCCCGTCGATGCGCAGACGGATCTTCAGCACGTCCTCGGTGGGTTCGATATGGATATCGGAGGCGTGCGCCTCGGCGGCGCGGCCGATCAGGGCGTTGACCGCGCGAACCACCGGCGCGTCGCTGGACAGATCCTTCAGCCGCTCGACGTCGGCCTCGTCGGCGCCGCCGGCCTCGCCGACCAGGGCCGACTCGTCCGGATAGAGCCGATCGAGCGCCGCCTCCATGTCGCCCGAGCGGGCGACCACGGGAATGACCGGGCGGCCCAGGGCGAAGGCGATGGCCGCCAGCGGGTACGCCTCCAGGGGATCGACGAAGGCCACTTCGACGCCGCCGGCGGTCTCCTTCAACGGCAGCGCCCTCACGTCGCGCAGGAAGCGGCCCGAGAGGCGTTCTGGAGCGATCGGCGCGGCGGGGAAATCCGCCGGCCCCGCGATCCGCAGGCCGGCCGCGTCGGCGATCGCCGCCGCCAGAGCCCGCTCCGACACCAGCCCAAGGCGGGTCAGCACCGTGTCGAGCGGCTCGCCGGTCTCGCCCTGCACCAGCTGCGCCCGCGCCAAGGTTTCGGCCGGCGCCAGGCGCCGTTCGATCACCAGGCGACTCAAGCTCAAGGCGGGAGCGGGCAACGCGGCCACGAAAATCCTCCACGGGACGATGAACCGCCTTCTAGCCCATCATCGCGGCGAGCGTTAGGCGAACGCGAAAAGCATGCGCGGATCGGAGCGCGGGCGTCTCGCCCGCGACCTTCGGGTTCGGCCTTGTCGGGAGCCCTCCGTCGGCTCGATTTGCGCTTTGGCGGACGGGACGTCCGCCCTCCGTTTCGCGCCCGCTACGCCCACGGCAGCGGAATCGCCGTGGTGCTCTTCAACTCCTCCATGGCGAAGGCGGAGCTGACGTCGGAGAGGCGCACGCCGCGGATCAGGCGTTTGTAGACCCCGTCGTAGGCGGCGATGTCGGCCACCCTGATCTTGAGCAGATAGTCGATGTCGCCGCTCATCCGGTAGAACTCGACGATCTGCGGAATCCGCCTGACGACAGCGGCGAACTCGTCCACCCAGGCGTCCGAGTGCTCGGCGGCGCGGATGGTGACAAAGACGGTCACCCCGGCGTCGAGGCGTCTGGCGTCGAGCAGCGCCACGCGGCGCAGGATGAAGCCGTCCGCCTCCAGGCGCTTGATGCGCCGCCAGCAGGCGTTCGACGAGAGGTGAACCCGCCTGGCCACCTCGCCCACCGCCAGGGCGGCGTCCTGCTGCAGCACATCCAGAATGCGCAGGTCGGCGGCATTGATGGAAGTCGGTTCGGGTGATTTCATCCCAATAACCTAGAGGTTCTTCGATGATTTTGGGAACACTTCTCGGCAATTCCGCCATAGAATCCCATTGTCAGTCAACCGTTGGGGTCGCCGCCATGATTCGCCGCCTGTTTCTGGACCACCCCGCCACGATGGATGAGACCTATGGTGAGCATCTCGCAATCGCCGCTTCGTTCGCGTCTGGTCTCTTCGCGGCGTCCGTGGCCTGCGCCATCCATGCCCTGGTTCCCGGTCTCTTCGTCACCACCGGCAGCCGGGCCATCGCCGATCTGAACGCGCGCCTGGTCGAGGGGCGCCGGCGCCGCGCGGCCCCCGCTCCGGGTGCGATAGTCGGAACCTGGTCGATCTAAAGCCGCTGGTTCTTTTCGCTTCGCCGCGCCGTTACCGCGCCAGATCCGGGGCCAGCACCGTCGCGCCGTCCTCGCGCAGGCGCGCCTGGCGCAGATCGCCCAGGGTCGCCTGGGCCGCCGGGTCGTGGGCCAGATAGAGCGCGCCCGAGAGGAGGCGGGCGCCGTCCGCCCCCGCCCCGAACAGGCTCTGCAACGCCTCGAAGGGCGAGATCCGGCCATTGAACGATTCCAGGCGCGCCGGCCCCTTGATCCTAGCCAGGGCCTTGGCGATATCCACCGCCTGGTAGAAGCCGCCCAGGGCGTCCACCAGACCAAGCGCCCTGGCCTGAACGCCCGTCCACACCCGGCCCTTGGCGATTTCACCCACCCGCTCGGGGGTGAGCCCGCGGCCCTGCGCCACCCGGCCGACAAAGCCCTGATAGATGCGGTCCATCCAGGCGGAGAAGGCGGCGCGCTGGCTGGCGGTCATCGGTGCGCCCATGCCAAGGGCGTCGGCGTAGTCGCCGCCGACCCGGAGGCCGCGCACGTCCACTCCGAACCTGGCCAGGGCGGGGCCCAGGGCGAATTTGCCGCCGAATACACCGATGGAGCCGGTAAGCGTGGTCGGCTCGGCGACGATCCGCGAAGCCTGCGAAGCGATCCAGTAGCCGCCCGAGGCGCCGTAGGTTCCCATGCTGACCACCACCGGCTTGCCCGCCGCCCTGGCGGCCCGCACGGCGGCCAGAATCTGTTCGGACGCGGTGTCCGATCCACCGGGCGAGGAGATGCGAAAGACGATGGCCTTCACGTCCGAATCGTCGATGGCCCGGTAGAAGGCCTTGGCGATGTCGTCCGAGCCGACTGTCTGGCCCCCGGAGAGCGGGCCGCCGGGGCCGCCCCGCCCGGTCATGATCTCGCCCTCGGCCCCGATCACCGCCAGCGTCGGCGCGCCGGCCGGGCCGAACACGCGCCGCCTGGCCGCATAGTCGCCGAACTCAACCAGCTTCGCGCCGTCACCGGCCTTGGCGAGGATGGCGCTCTCGGCGTCCTTGGCCTGGCCAACCTGATCGATGAGGCCCTTGGCCCTGGCGTCTTCGGCTGAATAGGGTCCCGCCTCGATCGCCGACCTGAGTACGGCCGGCGCCATGGCGCGGTCAGCGGCGGCGCTGGTCAGGGCGCTCTCATAGACCGAGCCCATCCACGACAGTTCCGAGGCGCGGTGGGCTGGGGTGTAGTCGCTGAACAGATAGGGATTCACCGCCGTCTTGTACTCGTAGCGCTGCTGGTAGTCGGCGACGACGCCGTGGGCGTCGAAAAAGCGCTTGAAGAAGACGTCCTGGCGCGCCACCCCCGTCGCCTGGAAGGGGGCGCCCGGCTGCATCCAGATGTTCCGCGACGCCGCCGCCAGCTCATAGGTCGAGGCGACCTGCCCCGCGGCGTAAAGGCCCTGGCTGTAGGCGAGGATCGGCTTGCCGGCGGCACGGAAGGCCCGGAACGCGCCGGCCAGCTCATCGGCCGCCGCCGGCGCCATGCCCGCTTCCGGCAGGCGGACCAGCAGCCCGCTGACCCGCCCGTCGTCTCGCGCCCGCCGCAGCGCCTCTTCGATGCCCATCACCGACTGGCTCTTGCCCTCCAGCACGACGAGGGGGCTTTGCGCCTCCTGATCGGATAGGCCGCCGCGCAGATCGAGCACCAGCACGCTCTTGGCCGCGATCGGCGCCGGTCGCGCCCAGCCCGCCACCACCGCGACGAGCAGCAGGGGCGCCGCCACCGCGAACAAGGTCAGCCCGACCAGCACGCCGGCCACCGTGACGAGGAACTGTTTCATTTGGAGGCGACCGGGAAAAGTGGTCGGAGTGGCAGGATTCGAACCTGCGACCCCCGCGTCCCGAACGCGGTGCTCTACCAGACTGAGCCACACTCCGACGATTGGAGGGCGGCTTATAGAGGAGGGGTCAGAGGCCCGCAAGCAAGCGCGCGACGTTGCGGACAAGGCCGTCGCTCTACGCCCCAGCCAGCTCCCGCAGGGCGGCGTTGGCGATGGTGAGTTTGGCGAAGGACCAGCCGCCGGGGGCCTTTTCGATCTCTTCCACCGTCCGCTTCACCGTCCGCACCGGTTCGGCGTGGGCGGCCGACCAGGCGCCGACCGCGCCGGCGGCCCGTTCGGGCGCTTCCTCGGCCTGTTCCTTGCCGGCGAAGGCCATCACCGCGCCGGCCAGGGCGGCCTGCTCGGAGAGCATGTCCTCGATCAGGCGGCGGACCGCGAGGCGCTCGAACGGATCGCCGGCGGCCCGCGATCCGGCCGCCGCGCGCAAGCGGTCGAAGCCGAAGACGCCGCCGACGCGATGATAGACAAAGGCCGCGCCGGCCAGCGGCCAGCCCTGGGCGGCGGCCAGGTCGGTGAGGGTGGCCGCCAGGGTCAGGGGACGCATCAGGGCCACCGAATGGGCGATGTCCTTGGGCGCGCCGGCCTTGATCCAGCCGGCCGCCCGGCGCACCGCCGCCTTCTGCTCGAAGGGCGAGAGGACACCGGGAACGAGGCGTTTGAGGGCGTCAACGGCCGGGCGATAGGCGCGGATCAGGGCCTGCACCCCACCGCTCTCGCGCGCCGCGCGACGGGCCAGCCAGTAGGTCTGGCCGCGCAGCACATAGGCCAGTTCCCGAAACAGCGCCGTCTGGCCGCTCGCCGGCGCCTTGCCGTCCAGCCGCTCCACCCGCGCCCAGGCGTCGGAAAAGCGCAGCACTTGGCGCGCCGCCTCGAACGCGGTGACCAGGGCGGCGGTGTCGCATCCCGCCGCGGCGCGCAGGCGGCCGGGAAAGGTGGGACCGCACAGGTTGACCAGATCGTTGTCGATCACCGTGGCGATGATTTCGCGGCGCAGGCGGTGCCGCTTCATCTCGTCGTCGAAAGCGCCTAGCGCCTTGGGAAAATACCCCTCCAGGGTGGCCAGGAAATAGGGGTCGTCCGGGGCCGGGCCGGCGATGATGTCGTCGAACAGGTCGAGCTTGCCGTAGGCCAGCAGGACCGCCAGTTCGGGGCGGGTGAGGCCCAGGCCGGCGGCGGCCCGCGCCGCCAGGGCGGCGGCGTCCGGCAGGCCCTCCAGGACCCGGTCCAGACGCCCGCGGCTTTCCAGATCGGTCATGAACGCCGCCTGGGCGTCCAGATCGGTCGCCGCCTCGGCCTCGAGCAGAGACAGGGCCAGGGTCTGGTCGTAGTTGTGGGCCAGCACCTGGCCGGCGATCTCGTCGGTCATCGAGGCGAGCAGCCCGTCCCGCTCGGAGGGCGCCAGCCTCCCGGCGCGCTCGGCCATGCCGGTGAGGATCTTTATGTTCACCTCATGATCGGAGGTGTCGACGCCGGCCGAATTGTCGATGGCGTCGGTGTTGATGCGCCCGCCGGCCAGGGCGAACTCGATCCGACCGGCCTGGGTGAAGCCGAGATTGGCCCCCTCCCCGACCACCTTGCAGCGCAGGTCCCGGCCATTGACGCGCACCGCGTCGTTGGCCTTGTCGCCGACATCCAGATTGGCCTCGGCCACGCTCTTCACATAGGTGCCGATGCCGCCCAGGAAGAGCAGTTCGACGCGGCTCTTCAGGATGGCCGACATGAGCTCGGCCGGCGCGAGGACGTCGGCCTTCAGATCCAGCATCGCCTTCACCGGCTCGGTGAGAACGATCGCCTTCAGGCTGCGCGGAAAGACCCCGCCGCCCGGCGAGAGCAGGGCCGGGTCGTAGTCCTCCCACGACGACCGGGGCAGATCGAACAGCCGCTTGCGCTCGGTCCAGCTGGCGGCGGGATCGGGGTCGGGATCGAGAAAGATGTGCCGGTGGTCGAAGGCGGCTTTCAGCCTGATCGTCCTGGAAAGCAGCATGCCGTTGCCGAACACGTCGCCGGACATGTCGCCGATTCCAGCGACCGTGAAGGGCTCACGCTGGATGTCCTTGCCCAGTTCGCGGAAATGGCGCTTGACCGCCTCCCAGGCGCCCCTTGAGGTGATCGCCATGTCCTTGTGGTCGTAGCCCACCGAGCCGCCGGAGGCGAAGGCGTCGCCCAGCCAGAATCGATAGTCCTCGGCCACCTGGTTGGCGATGTCGGAGAAGCTCGCCGTGCCCTTGTCGGCGGCGACCACCAGATACGGATCGTCGGCGTCGTGAATGATGAGACCCTTCGGATGGACGACCGCCCCGTCGGCGCCGATGTTGTCGGTCAGATCCAGCAGGCCGTGCAGAAACGTCTTGTAGGCCCTGATCGCCTCGGTGCGCGCCGCGTCGGCGTGGCCGGCGCGCGGCAGGGCCTTGGGATAGAAGCCGCCCTTGGAGCCCACCGGCACGATCACCGCGTTCTTAACCTGCTGGGCCTTGACCAGGCCCAGGACCTCGGTGCGGAAGTCGTCGCGCCGGTCCGACCAGCGAAGACCGCCGCGCGCCACGGGCCCGAAGCGCAGATGCACCGCCTCCACATTGGGCGCCGAGACATAGATTTCGCGGAAAGGCTTTGGGGCCGGCAGGTCGATCAGCTCGCGGCTCGCCACCTTGAAGGCGATGTAGGGTTTGGCGGCGCCCTTGCCGTCGCTCTGATAGTAGTTGGTGCGGGTGATCGCCCCGACCAGGGCGGCCAGCCGCCGCAGCACCCGGTCGGCGTCCAGGCTCTCCACCGCCTGAAGCGCCGCTTCGATGGTCAGGCGCAGCGCCGCGGAGGCTTCGATCCGCGCTTCCAGATCGGCCCCGGTGGCCGGATCGAAGCGGGCCGCGAACAGGTCGAAGAGCAGCTTGGTCACGATGGGATGGGCCGAGAGCGCGGCCTCCTGGACCGCCTGGCGGGGATCCAGGCCCGATTGCTGGCGGTAGCGGGCCAGGGCCCGCATCAGCGCCGCCTGGCGCCAGGTGACGCCCAGTTCGAGCACCAGGCGATTGAACCCGTCGCTCTCGGCCTGGCCGTTCCACACCGCCCGGAAGGCCGTCTCGAAAGGGGCCTTGATATCCTGGAAGGCGAGATGGCCGCCGTGCTCGTCCTCCAGCGTGAACTCGTGAATCCACACCCGCGCTTGAACGCCCCCTTCCGCGTGGGGGCTCGCCGTGCGCGGAGTGATGGGAAAACCCTCCTCGACCAGGGCGCTAAGGCCCATGTCGCCCAGAATCGGCAGCACCCGCGCCAGGGAGGCCGGCGTATCGCCTCGCCGGTAGAGCTTGAAGCGGAATTGCAGCGGCGAATCGGCCGGCTTGCGAAAGGCCCGTACCCGAACCGCGCCGCCGCCGCCCAGGCCCTCGACGATCAGCAGGTCCGCCAGAGCCTCCTCGGCGTCATAGCGGTCGCGGTAGCCGGGCGGAAAGGCCTCCTCGTAGGCGGCCAGGATCTCCGGCGCCTTGGCCGGATCAGACACCGCGGCTCGAGTCGCCGCCTCCAGATCGTCTCGCCAGGTGCGCGACGCCCGACCCACCTCGGCCTCGAGCGCGGCTGGTTCCGGATCGAGATGATCACTCGGGGTGACGCCGATGATGAAATGGACCCGCGCCAGCGGGGCGTCCGTGTAGCTGGGATAATAGGCCGAAACCCGACCACCATAGGCCTTGGCCAGGATCTGCCCGGCCCGCTCGCGCAGGCGGGTGTTGTAGCGCTCGCGGGGCGCATAGAGCAGCACCGAAAAGAACCGGTCGAAGGGATCGCGGCGCACGAACAGCTTGACCTGAGGTCGATCGGAGAGGTGCAGGATGCCCAGCGCCGTCGCCAGCAATTCGTCTTCGCCGATCTGGAACAGTTCGTCGCGCGGATAGGTCTCCAGGATATTGGTAAGGCGCAAGGCGTTGTGGCTGCCGGGGGCATAGCCGGCGGCGGCCATCACGTGGGCCAGCTTGCGGCGCAGAAGCGGGGTGACGCGGGCCGGCTCGTCATAGGCCTGGGCGGTGAACAAGCCGACGAAGCGCACCTCGCCGAAGGGCTTCGCGTCGGCCCCGTAGCGGCGCACGCCCACATAGTCCATGTACACCCGCCGGTGCACCCGCGAACGCAGATTGGACTTGGCCACGATCACCGGCTCGGCCGCCTCCAGGCGCTGGCGCAGGGCGCCCGACAGCACGGCCGGCTCGCTCGCCCGCCGAAGGACGGTCAGGGCCTGGTCGCGCAGAACGCCCAGGCTGCCCTCCGGTTGGTAGAGAGGCTCCTCGGCCGCGTAGCCACCGTCGGCGGTGCGCGGATAGTCGTAGACGCGCGCGCCCAGGAACACGAAGTGGCCCGCGTCCATCCAGCGCAGGAATTCGAGATCCTCGGCCAGGACGGCCGGATCGCCCGGCGCGGCCGCCTTCAGCTCCTCGATGGAGCGCGCCATGAGGGCCAGCATGGCCGGAAAATCGGCCACCGCCGCGCGCACGTCGGAAAGGGCGGTCAGCAGCCGGTCGATCAGGCCGGCCCGCCGCTCCTCGCCGACCGGGGCCAGCCACACCTGGATCATCGACACCGGCGTTCCACCCTGATCGACAATCGGATGGAACATCGCCTTGACGCCCGCCCCCGATTCGCCGACCTCGCCCATGACGCTGTCGACCAGGAAAGGCGCGTCGGGCTGGACGATCTCCAGCACGTCCAGCTTCAGGTCGCGCCCGCCCGCCCCCTTGGCGCGGATCAGCCGCACCGCCGGCGAGCCCCCCTCGCCCGCCGCTCCCGTCGCCGCCGCCCCGAAGCGCCAGAAGTCGGCCAGCACGGCCGCCAGATCGGCCACGGCGACACCCGGCAGCTCCTCGGGCCGGTAGTCTTCGAGAACCGTGGCGAGGAAGGCTGTCTGGACTTGCGAAGTCCCGGCGGTCTCGCCCTCGCCGGCGGTGGCGAAGGCGGCGCTCAGCGCCTCGAGCGTGAAGGGCGAATCCGCCGGCGCGGTGCTGTTTTTCGGCATGGCGGCGACCCTAGCGCCAATCGCGCCCATTTTGAACCGGGCCGCGCCGCCTCACCCCCGCCCTCCCTCGTCGGGCGACCGCTCGGCCCCTCGCCCCAGTCCCTGCGGGTCGCCGTCGGCCGATAGCAGGATGGCGATCCAGCGCGAGCCTTCGAACTGGGCGAGGATGACCATGGTCAGCACGGTGAGCGGAGTCGACAGGAACATGCCCGGCAGGCCCCAGATCGCCCCCCAGAAGCCCAGGCTCATCAGCACCACCAGCGGGTCCATGTTCAGGCTGTCGCCCTGCATGCGCGGCAGAAGGATGTTGCCGACCAGGAAGGTGATGGCGAACAGGCCCCCGAGAACCAGGGAGGCCTGGCCGTAGCCGTCGAACTGCACCAGGGCGAAGACGGCCGGCAGGACGATGGCCACCGCCGCGCCGACGATCGGGATGTAGTTGAGGATGAAGATCAGAAAGGCCCAGAAAAAGGCGTTCTCCAGGCCGACGGCCATCATCAGCAGCCCGCCGGCCACCGAGATCATCACGCCGGTGACGGTCTGGATCCACAGGTAGCGCTCGACCGCGTTGCGCACCCGAAGGAAAACCTCGAGAGCCCCGTGGCGATCGTCGCGCTCATGAAGCAGCCTGACCATCTTGCGCTCGAAGGCGTGGCGCGAGGCGATGATGAAGCCCAGATAGACCAGCACCAGGACGGCGCTGGAGGCGAAGCCCTGCAGCGCCTGGGCCACCGTGCCCAGATACGGCGTCGGGTCGAACTGGCCGACGATCTGATCTACCGTTCCCGGCGCGCGCACCCCCAGGCGCCCGGCGGCCTGGGCGATCAGGCTGTTCAGCTTGGGCCCATAGGCGCCTAGCTTGCCGATGAAGGCGCCGGCGTTGTTGGCGACGATCACGGCCACCGCGGCGAACAGCACCACGGAGACGGCGATCGCCGTCAGTACGGCCGCGGCGGGCGGCAGGAACGGCGCGCGGCGGCGGATCACCCGGGCCAACCCATCGACCATCACCGCCAGGAACACCGCCAGGAGCAGGGGCGAGATGATGCCGCCCATCCAGCGCAGGGCCGCGCCGGTGACGATCACCGCCAGAACCACCAGGGCGTTGCGGGCGGTGACGGGGGAGGGGGCGGCGGGCATGGGACCCTTTGAAAGGCGGGCTGGCGGGAGGGACTGATCGCCCGCTCCGCCCGCGCGGTCAATCGCCTCCCTAGAGCAAGATGGCTTAAGGCGGAATCGCCTTAAGGCTGAATCTTGCTCCAAATTCAAAGTGTAGAGTCGGATTCAAGCTTTGCATGCGAAGCCGTCCGGCTCTGGCGGTCGCCGTCCACGGCGTTCATAGTCGCCCGGTCATGATCGCCCTTCTCACCACCACCGACACGGTGAAACTCTCCGCCGTCCACGCGCTGCTCAGCGACGAAGGCATCCAGGCCGAGGTTTTCGACGCCGCCGCCGGCGCCCTGTGGCGGGCCATCATCCCCATGCGGGTGATGATCGCCGACGACGATCTGCCGCGCGCCCGCCGAGCGCTGACACAAGCCGGCTTTCACGAGGCCCGCGACGGCGAATGGGATTTGTAGACCCTCCGCCCTTTCCCGTCGCCGGCGCGGGCGATAGCCTTGCGGCCATTCAAGCCCCACGGGCGAGCAGGGCCGGCTTCATGGATCTCTGGGCGGACTTTCTGACCAACCAAGACAAGGTCATCCACAAGTGGGAGCACTATTTCCCGATCTACGAGCGGTATTTCCAGCCGTGGCGCAACCGGTCGCTGACCTTCCTGGAGATCGGCGTCGCCAAGGGCGGCTCGCTCCAGATGTGGCGGCGCGCCTTCGGGCCCCTGGCCAGGATCGTCGGCATCGACATCGATCCCAAGTGCCGCCGCCATGAGGGGCCAGGCGTCTTCGTGCGCATCGGCGACCAGTCGGACGCGGGATTCCTGCGCTCGGTTATCGACGAATTCGGCGCCCCCGACATCGTCCTGGACGACGGCAGCCACCAGATGGCCCACATCCGCGCCTCGTTTGACTTCCTCTATCCGCGGCTCCCCAAGAACGGCGTCTACATGGTCGAGGATCTGCATACCGCCTACTGGGATGAGTACGGTGGCGGCCTCCGTGAACCCCAATCCTTCATCGCCCACGCCAAATCCCTCATCGACCAGCTCAACGCCGACCACGCCCGCGGCGCCCTTCAGGCCGACGCCTTTTCCCGCGACACCTTCTCCATCGCCTTCTTCGACAGCGTCGTCGTCTTCGAAAAGGGCCAGGTGTGGCGCAAGGAAGCGCCGGCCATCGGCGGCGGGCTGCGCGGGGCGTTCTGAGGAAGCGAGCCGATCACCGGAATCGCATTGCCGATCTGTGGCGAGGGCTCGCGCCCCTGCGCCGAGGACGTGAGAAGCCGACTTCTCGCACCCTTTCGTGAAGGCGTCTGCCAAATCGGGTCGCTTTTTCGCCATTTCCGCCCATGACGGCGTTTTTCATGTTAAAAAGTACAAAATTTTCGAACATGACTCGAGCCACATGTTAAAGCCGACCTACAAGCTGCCGCCCTTGCCGCCGCCAGGGGAACTCGAAACCGGCGCGGTGTTGCGAGAGCTCACCCGCGCCCATCGGCATCTGGCCGAGCTCAAAGGTCGGACGGCAAGCATCCCGAACCAATCCATTCTGATCGACACCCTAGCCTTGCAGGAGGCGAAGGCGAGTTCGGAAATCGAGAACATCGTCACCACCCAGGACGAACTGTTCCAAGCCAGCCTGTTCGCGGACGGGGCGGCCTCGCCGGCGGCCAAGGAGGTGGCGAGCTATCGGGACGCGCTGAAGCGTGGATTCGATAGCCTAGGTGAAAACCAAGGACTGCTGACCAACAATGCGATCATCGATATGTTTCGCGTCCTGAAGCGAACGACCGAGGCGTTTCGCGAGGCGCCAGGCACGGCGCTAAAGAACGAGGTGACTGGCGCCGTGGTCTATGTGCCGCCTCAAGACCGCGACGAGATCGTCGCCCAGATGAGCGCCCTCGAACGCTTTATCAACGATGATGGCGCGAGCGATCTCGATCCTTTGGTCAAGATGGCCCTGATCCACCACCAGTTCGAAAGCATACACCCGTTCTCGGACGGCAACGGCCGGATTGGACGGATCGTCAACGTCCTCTATCTGACGCGCGTCGGACTTCTTGAGATTCCGATCCTGTACCTCAGCCGTTACATCACGGGGCACAAGGCGGATTACTATGGCCGGCTTCAGGCGGTTCGCGACGACGGCGCCTGGGAGCCGTGGCTGCTCTATATGTTGAGGGCGGTATCGACGACCTCTCAGCAGACACTCGAAATCATCGAAGGCATGCGAGCAATGATGGCGGCGTACAAGCTGCGCCTTCGTGAACATCCCTCGGTCCGCTATTCCCAAGACCTGCTCAACAACCTCTTCCGACATCCCTATACGCGGATCGAGTTTTTGCAGAAGGATCTCGGCGTCACGCGCCAGACGGCGGCCAGATATCTCGACCGGCTAGCCGAGGCGGGATTTGTTGAGAAACGTCAGCAGGGACGAAACAATTACTTCATCAACACGCCCTTGGTTGAACTCCTCATGCGTGTGTCGGATAGCCCGTGAGGTGGCTTTCCGAAGGGCCGAGGCGTGTGTGTGCGCCGATGTTGGCGACCCTCGCCGTCCTGGCCTCGACAAGCGCGCGCGCCGCCGACGCGCCTTCCGTCGGCGAGATCGTGGTGACCGGACTTCCCGAACCCAAGGGCGACCTGGCCTACGACATCGTCGAGATTGGCCCGGCGCGGCTTTCCGCCAGCGCCTCGGGGCGTCTGGAGGACGTGCTGCGCGACGTGGCCGGATTCCAGCAGTTCCGGCGCACCGACAGCCGTTCGGCCAATCCCACCAGCCAGGGGGCGACGCTGCGGGCGCTGGGCGGCAACGCCTCCAGCCGCGCCCTGGTGCTTCTGGATGGGGCGCCGGTGGCCGACCCGTTCAGCGGCTACATCCCCTGGTCGGCGCTGGCCCCCGAACGGTTCACTGCGGTGCGTGTCACCCGCGGGGCCGGGGTGGGCGCCTTCGGAGCTGGCGCCCTGGCCGGGACGATCGAGCTGTTCAGCGCCGCGCCGGCCGACCTGCCGTCCCTTCGGGCGGAAATCGACGCCGGCAGCCGGGGCTCGCTCTCCGCTGACGCCTTGGCCAGCGTCGCCGGCCCGAACCGCGAGGGGATCACGGTGTTCGGCCGCTACGACCGCGGCGATGGCTATTTTCTGGTTCCGGAGGACCAGCGCGGCCCGATCGACATCCCGGCCCGCTACAGTCAGGGGAGCGTTGGGGCGCGCCTCGACACCGCCCTTGCCGACGCGTCGCGCGTGCAACTGGCCGCCCTCGCCTTCGACGACGAGCGGGTTCAGGGCCTTCAAGGCACGACCTCCCAGGTCAATGGCTTCGACGCCAGCGCCCGCCTGATCGGCGAAGGTCCCTGGCCGTTCGAGGCGCTGGCCTATCTGCAGTCGATGAACTTCGCCAACACCGTCGCGGCGGTGAACGCCGCGCGCACGGCCCAGACACCGTCCCTCGACGAATACGATACGCCGGCCGCCGGCTGGGGCGGCAAGATCGAGGTGCGCCCGCCGCTGGGCGAGGCGGTCCAGCTTCGGCTGGGGCTCGACCTGCGCGACGAGACCGGACACACCAACGAACTGTCGCATTTTACGGCGGGAAGCTTCACCCAGTTGCTCCACGCCGGCGGCCACGAGCGCGTCATCGGGGCCTTCGCCGAATCGAGCCTGACGCCGTTCCCGCGCCTGACCCTCACCGCGGGCGGCCGGCTCGACGACTGGTCCATCGACGACGGCGCGGTGGTGGAGAGCAATGTCCAGACCGGCGCCCTCATCGACAACGAGCATCCGCCCGACCGAAGCCACTGGGAGCCGACGGCGCGCGGTGGCGCGGCCTTCGAGGTCAGCCGCGGCGTCCGCCTGCGCGGCGCGGCCTATCTGGGCTATCGCCTGCCGACCCTGAACGAGCTTTACCGGCCCTTCCGTGTCGGTCTTGACGCCACCGCCGCCAACGCGGCGCTCCAGCCGGAGCGGCTGAGCGGTGTGGAGGCCGGCGTGGACTTAACCCCGGCGTCGGGGGCGCGTCTGGGTCTCACCGTATTCGACAACCGCTTGGCGAACGCCATCACCAACATCACCCTGGGAATGGGCCCCGGCGTCTTTCCGCAGGTCGGCTTCGTCGCCGCCGGCGGTTCGTTCAGCCAACGTGGAAATGTCGACGCCATCGAGGCGCGCGGTGTCGAGGCCGAGGCGCATTTCGCCCTGGCGGCCTGGCGACTCGACGCCTCCTACGCCTATACGAATTCCAGGGTGCGCGCCTCGGGCGCGGCCGCCTCCCTGAACGGCCTGCCGCCCGCCCAGACTCCCGCCCACCAGGCCAGCGCCACCCTCGCCTGGCTTCCCGCGCCCGGCGCCCGGCTGGCGCTGACCGGCCGCTACGCCAGCGGCCAGAACGAGGACGATCTGGGTGTCCGGCGCCTGACTGGCGCGGCCACCATGGACGCCGTCGCCGACATTCCGCTGGCCCACGGCGTCGTCCTGATCCTGCGGGTCGAAAACCTGACCGACGCCCAGATCGAATCGGGCCTGTCGGCCACCGGCCTGATCACACTTGCGACGCCCCGAACCTTCTGGGTCGGGGTGAGGTTCGGGCTGTAGAATATGATGGAAGACGCCGATCGGGCGACTGGCGAATTCCGCAACCCATAATCGGCGTCGTTCGTCTCGCGAGACCTATTGGAGCGGGCGAAGAGATTCGAACTCTCGACCCCAACCTTGGCAAGGTTGTGCTCTACCACTGAGCTACGCCCGCGCTCCTCCCCCGGGCCGCGCGCGGCGTCCCGAAAGAGGGCGGCTTATCGCAGAGGGGCGCCGGCTTGGCAAGGATGCGCGCCCGCGCCTTCAGACCGTCTCCAGCTTGTCCACAAAAGCGGCGTCCCGCGTGGCGGCAAGTTCGGCGCGAAGCCAGTCGTACCAGGCGGCGAGCCCTTCGCCGGTGCGCGCGGAGAGCTGGAAGATTTCGATGGACGGATTGACCTCGCGGGCGCTCGCGATACAGGCGGCCAGGTCGAAATCGACGTGCGGCAGCAGGTCGGTCTTGTTGAGGATCATGATCTGGGCAGCGCGGAACATGTGCGGATATTTCAGCGGCTTGTCGTCGCCCTCGGTGACCGACAGGATGACGACCTTGCCCCGCTCGCCCAGATCGAACAGGGCCGGGCAGACCAGGTTGCCGACGTTCTCGATCATCACCACGGAGCCGGGCGGCGGCCGCAGCTCCGCCAGACCCCGCGCCACCATGGCCGCCTCGAGGTGGCAACCGGTCCCTGTGTTGACCTGGAAGGCCGGGGCGCCGGCGGCGCGGATGCGCATCCCATCGGCCGCCGTGGCCTGATCGCCTTCGATGACGAAGAGTTTCAGCTCATCCTTCAGATCGCGGATGGTGCGCTCCAGCAGGGTCGTCTTTCCGGCCCCCGGCGAGCTGACCAGATTGAGCGCCAGGATCTCCCGTCCGGCGAACCAGGCCCGGTTCTTGGCCGCCAGGGCCTCGTTCTTGGCCAGAATGCGGGTTTCCAATTCGATCACTTCAACGTGGGCGTGGTCGTGGCTGTGCGCGTGGTCCCCGTCGTGGGCGTGATCGTGATCGTGCGCGTGGCTGTGCCGCGTTCCGTCGGCATGGACGTGCTCGTGGGCGTCCGGTCCGTGGGTGTGGCGCGTCCCATCGGCGTGCACATGTTCGTGGCCCTGGGGATGGGAATCCCCGCCCGCCGCGCCGCCTTCCCCCGTCTGAAGATTGAGGTATGTGGTCCTGGCCTCGCTTCCGCATCCGCACGTGCCGCACATGATCGCCCATCCTCCGGTTTCTTCGGTCTTCAGCAAATTCTCGGCAACTGTTCGCCGACCAGCATATCGACGATCCGCCGCCCGCCGAACACCGTGCGCATGGTCACCCGGCCGGCCTCGCCGTCGGTGATCTTGCCGATGACACAGGCGCCGCCGCCGTAACGATGCGCGCGCAGGGCGGCCAGGGCGGCGCGGGCTTCCTCGGCCGGCGCGACGACCACGATCTTGCCCTCGTTGGCCAGATAGAGCGGATCGAGGCCGAGGATTTCGCAGAACCCCTTGACCTCGTCGCGGAGCGGCGTCGCCGCCTCGTCGATTTCGATACCGACCCCCGAGGCGTCGGCGATCTCGTTGAGCACGGTGGCGACGCCCCCGCGCGTCGCGTCGCGGATGAACCGGACGCCCGGCGCGGCGGCGAGCAGCGCCTCGATCAGGCCGCTAAGGGGCGCACAGTCGCTTTCGATCGGCGTCTCCAGGGCCATGTCGCCGCGGGCGCAGAGGATGGCCGCGCCGTGGTCGCCCAAGAGGCCGTTGACCAGCACCACGTCGCCCGGCCGCGCCCGGTCGACGCCCAGATGGCGGCCGGCCGGTATCACCCCGATGCCGGTGGTGGTGAGAAAGAGCTTGTCGCACGCCCCCTTGGTGACGACCTTGGTGTCGCCGGTGACGATCGCCACCTCGGCCTCCCTGGCCGCGCCCGCCATCGAGCCGGCCACCCGCCGCAGAAGCTCAAGGGTGACGCCCTCTTCGATGATCGCCGCGCAGGACAGATAGAGTGGGATCGCTCCGCCCACCGCCAGGTCGTTGACCGTGCCGCAGATCGCCAGGGTTCCGATGTCGCCGCCCGGAAAGAACAGCGGATCGACCACGAAGGAATCGGTGGTGAAGGCCAGCCGATCGCCGTGGCGGGCCAGATCGGCCAGGTCGAAGCGGGCCTGATCCTCCAGCGGGGCCAGGGCGGCGTTGTCGAACGCCGACACGAAGACGTCGTCGATGAGATCCTTCATGGCCTTGCCGCCGCCGCCATGGGCCAGGGTCACGGCGCGGACATGCACCTGGCCGAGCCGGCGGCCGACGCGAATGCTTTGGCCTTCCATGATCGGGGCGAGGTTCATTCGGCGGCCACGTAATGTTTCACGCCGCCGTACTGGTAGTGGGCGGCGCAGGCGCCTTCGGAGGAGACCATCAGGGCGCCCAGCGGCGTCTCCGGCGTGCAGGCCGAGCCGAACACCTTGCACTGCCAGGGCTTGATCACCCCCTTGAGAACCTCGCCGCACTGGCAGGCCTTGGGGTCGGCGATCTTCACCCCCGGAATGGCGAATTTACGCTCGGCGTCGAACCTGGCGTAGTCGTCGCGCAGCTTCACGCCCGAATGGTCGATGGAGCCCAGCCCCCGCCATTCGAAGAATTCACGCAGCTCATAGACCCGCGAGAGCGCCCGCAGCGCCGCCGCGTTGCCCTCGTCGGGAACGATGCGGGCGTACTGGTTCTCGATTTCCGCCCGCCCCTCCTTGATCTGCTTGAGCACCATCCAGATCGAGTGGAGGATATCGAGGGGTTCGAAGCCGGCGACCACCATGGGCTTTTTGTAGTAGTCGGCGATGAAGGCGTAGGGCGCCGTGCCGATGACCATGGAGACGTGCCCGGGTCCGAGGAATCCGTCGAGGGTCAGGTCGGGACTGTCGAGGATGGCCTTGATGGTCGGCACGATAGTGATGTGGTTGCAGAAGACGGTGAAGTTGTGGGCCTCCTCGGCCTCCGCCTGCAGGACCGTGAGCGCGGTCGAGGGCATGGTGGTCTCGAAGCCGAGGCCGAAGAACACCACCTCGCGATCGGGATTCTTGCGGGCCAGGGCCAGGGCGTCCATCGGCGAATAGACCATCCGCACGTCCGCGCCGTCCGCCTTGGCCTGGATGAGGCTCTTCTTGGACCCGGGCACCCGCATGGCGTCTCCGAAGGTCGTGAAGATGACCTCCGGGCGCTCGGCGATGCTGATGCAGTCGTCCACCCGCCCCATGGGCAGGACGCACACCGGGCAGCCGGGGCCGTGGATCAGTTCGATGGCCTCCGGCAGCATGCCCTCGATGCCATAGCGGAAGATCGAGTGGGTGTGGCCGCCGCACACCTCCATGATGTGCAGCGGCCGCCCGCCGGGCCGCTCGATGGTCGCGACCAGGGCCTCGATCTCCCGGATCAGAACCGCCGCCTTGGCGCGGTCGCGGAACTCGTCGACGTATTTCATGGCGTCGCTCCACCGGTGAGCGCCGAGCCGCGGTCATCGGCCAGCAGGGTATGGGTCAGGTCCCACAGGATGTGATAGGCGGTGACGTGACACTCCTGGACGCGGTGGATCGAGCCGGTCGGCGCGACGAGCAGGTGATCGACCACCCCCGCCGTCTTCATCCGGCCGCCGTCGCCGCCGGCCATGCCGATGGTGACCATGTCCATGGACTTGGCCTTGGCGAAGGCGGCGATCAGATTGGCTGAATTGCCGCTGGTCGAAAAGCCGATCAGGGCGTCGCCCGCCCTCCCCTGGGCGATCACCTGGCGCGAGAAGACATGCTCGAAGCCGACATCGTTGCCCACCGCCGTGATCATGGCGATGTCGGCGGTGAGGTTGATCGCCGTCAAGGCCGGGCGGCCGGCCGTTACCGGGTGGGAAAATTCCACGGCGACGTGGGCCGCGTCGCAGCTCGACCCGCCGTTGCCCATGGAATAGAGCCGGCCGCCGCGACGATAGACCTCGGCCAGAGCTTGGGCGGCGGCGATGAGGACGCTCCCCTGTTCGGCGAAGAAGCGCGCGTTGGTGTCCCGCGAGTCGCGCGCCTTCTCCTCGACCGAAAGACGCAGCGCGGCGTCAAGCCTGGCCGGCGCCTGCGCCTTGCCGTGCAGGAACGGGTAGAGGGCCTTCAGATCGGTTTGGCTGGACATGGCGAATTGCCTATGGAACCGCCGAAAGGCGCATTGTTTCCAATTTTGCCTGCGACGCCACCTTATTTGGTGAAAGGCGCGCCGGTCAGCGGCGGGCGTCGGCTTCGATGAGGCGCGCCGCCGCGATCGCCGCCTGCCCTAAGGCCAGGCCTCCGTCGCTGGCCGGAACCTCGGCGTGGCAAAGGACGGTGAAGGCGCGGGCCTCCAGCCGGCGGAGGGTTTCCTCCAGGAGAATCCTGTTCTGAAAGCATCCCCCCGACAGGGCCACGCTCGTGAAGCGCGGCCCGTCCGCGGCGTCGTGGCAAGCCAGATTTTCGACCATGGCGGCCACCGCCTCGGCCAAGCCCTTGTGGAAGCGGGCCGCCATAACCGGCGGCGGAGTTCCGAGCATGAGATCGCCCAGCAGCGCCTCCCACATGACCAGCGGCTCGAGATACGGCAGTCCCGATGGCTGCAGATTGCCAACGGTGAACGGATACGCCAGGGCGTCGTCCTCGCACCTCAGGGTCTCCCGATCGACGATCGCCTCGAGCTGGCAGGCTGCCTGACCCTCGTAAGCCTGCCGATCGCGGCAAAGATTCAAAGCGGCCGCCACCGCGTCGAACAGCCGCCCGCACGACGAGGCGGGGGGCGAATTGAGGCCGCTCCTGACCGCCGCGTCGAGCAGGCCGCGGGGCTTGCCGGCCAGCCAGGCGCAAAGCTCCAGGCCGGCGAAATCCCTGGCGAAGGCGTCCCAGCCGATCGCCGCGACCAGATGGGCGTAGAGATTGCGCCACGGCTCGCGCGCCGCCTGCTCGCCGCCGATCATCGCCACCGGCTTGAAGGTCGCGATCCGCCGGTAGCCGCGATAATCGGCGAGAAGGAACTCGCCGCCCCAGATTTCCCCGCCCTCGCCCCACCCCAGGCCGTCGAGAACGACGCCCAGCACCGGCGGCGCATCGAGCGGATGGGCGTTTTCCGCCAGGCAGGCGGCCACGTGAGCGTGGTGATGCTGAACCTCGATCAGCGGCAGGCCCTCGGCGCGGGCGCGCTCGCGGGCGAGTTTGGAGGACAGGTATTCCGGGTGCAAATCGACGGCCAGCGCCGCCGGCGCGTGGTCGAACAGACGGGCGTAGAGGGTCAAATTCCGGCGATAGTCGTCGAAGGTGGCGGCGTCCTCCAGATCGCCCTGATGCTGCGAGAGAATGGCCTCGCCGTCCTTGATGAGGCAGAAGGTCGCCTTCAGTTCGCCGCCGAAGGCGGTGAGGGGCGGCGCGGCCTCGAAGCCGGCCGGCAGGGCGATCGGAGCCGGCGCGAAGCCGCGGGCGCGGCGCAGAACCCGCCCGCGCCCGACCATCACCCGCACCACCGAATCGTCGATCCGGTTGGCGATCTGGCGATCGTGAACCAGGGCATGGTCGGCGATGCCGGCGAGCCGCTCTCGCGCCTCCTCGTCGTCGATCACCTGCGGTTCGTCGGAGAGGTTGCCGCTGGTCATCACCAGCGGCGTAGCCATGCCCCGCAGGATGAGCAGGTGCAGGGGCGTGGTCGGCAGCATGAAGCCCAAAGTCGCAAGGCCCGGCGCCACCCCTTCGGCCACCCGTTCCGGTCCATCGGCCGCGAGCAGAACGATCGGCGCCGCCGGGCTGGCGAGCAGGCGCGCCTCCTCGGCGTCGACCGCGCAATAGCGGCGGACGACCTCGAGATCGCGGGCCATGAGGGCGAAGGGCTTGGCGTCGCGGCGCTTGCGCGCGCGAAGAGCGGCGACCGCCTCGCCATTGGCGGCGTCGCAGGCCAGCTGATAGCCGCCAAGTCCCTTGATGGCGACGATACCGCCCTCGCCGATCAGGGCGCGTGCGGCGTCGATGTCGCCCAGCCCCGGAGACCGGTCGAAATCGCCCGCCTCGCCGGCGAGGCGAACGAGCGTCGTCCTGGGGCCGCAGTCGGGGCAGGCGATGGGTTCGGCGTGAAAGCGGCGGTCGGTCGGATCGTTGTAGTCGGCCAAGCAAGCGGAGCAAAGATGGAACGGCGCCATGGTGGTGTTGGCCCGGTCGTAGGGGATGGCTGTGACGATGCTGAGCCGCGGCCCGCAGTGGGTGCAGTTGGTGAAGGGGTAGGCGAAGCGCCGCTCGCGCGGATCGGCGATCTCGGCGGCGCAGGCGGCGCAGAGGACGGCGTCCGGCGTCACCTGGGTATGGGCCGCTCCGCCCACGCTTTCGGCGATGCGGAAATCGCCCGGCAGATCGCCGGCGAAGGGCCGCGTCTCGATGGCCTCGATGCGGGCGAGTGGCGGCGGCTCGCGTTCCAGGCGAGCGACGAAGGCGTCGATTGCGCTCCTCGCGCCGCCGACGCGGATCAGAACGCCCTGCGCGTCATTGATCACCTCTCCGGCGAGGCCCGCCTCGCGCGCCAGACGCCACACGGTGGGCCGAAATCCGACCCCCTGCACGCGGCCGCGCACTCGGATTTCCAGCCGGATCGACGGTGCGTCCGGCGCGGCGACCGGGGGCGCCTTCACGGCGGGTCGGCGGCAGCGGCCCGCGCCTCGATGCGGTCGTAGCCCTTCACCTTGTAGATCGCCGCCGAAACGATCCAGCTCACCGCGAAGACGCCGACAATGAGGAACCCCAGAGCGCCGAAGTTGCCGTTCAGACCGACGATCACGCCCCAGAAACCCCGGTCCAGGCCCAGTCGCCCGCCGATCAGCCCCAGGGCCTCCACGCCGCCGACGATCACGGCGATAATCACGGAAACCCCGGTGATGGTCAGGTTGTAGTAGAGCTTGCGAACCGGCTTGCTGAACGCCCAGCCATAGGCGCCCAGCATGGCGATGCCGTCGGTGGTGTCGATCAGCGTCATGCCGGCGGTGAACAGGAGCGGGAAGATGAGGATCGTCCAGATCGACAGTCCCTGGGCCGCGCCGGCCGCCGAGAGGCCCAGCACGCCGATTTCGGTCGCCGTATCGAACCCCAGGCCGAACAGAACCCCCAGCGGATACATCTGCCAGCTCCGGCCGATGAGTCCGAACACGGGGCGGAACAGGCGCGCCAGCAGGCCGCGACCGGCCAGCAGCAGATCGAGGTCCTCCTCTACGTAGGCGCCGCCGGCCTTCACCCGCCGAAACGCCCGCCAGACGCCCACCAGAACGACGACATTGGCGATGGCGATGGCGAACAGAAACGCCGCGGAGATCGCCGTTCCGACCACTCCGCCGACATCCCTGAACTGGCGAAACCGTCCCTCCAGGGCTGAAGCGGCCAGGGCCAGGGCGACCGAGGCCAGGACAACGACCGTCGAATGTCCCAGCGAGAAGAACAGGCCGACCGCGACCGGTCTTTGGTCGTCCCGCATCAGCTTGCGGGTCACGTTGTCGATGGCCGCGATGTGGTCGGCGTCCACCGCGTGGCGGAGCCCGAAGGTGTAGGCCAGGGCCGCCGTCCCGAGGAGCACCGGATAACCATGCAGGGCGACGAGCGCCCAAGCCCACGCCAGCAGGTTGAAGGCGCCCAGGCTCAGGTAGACCGCGACGATCTTTCCGCGCAACGCCCGGGACCGCCCTCGATTCACGGCGCCCTCATCCCCCGCAGGGCCAAGAGCACCAGAGGCTCTAGCCCGACGCCGCCCTGGTCAAGGTGGGCCAGGATCTCCCGGCGCATGCGCGGGGTCCAATAGCGCGTGATGTGCTCGGCGATGGCCGCGACGGCGAGGGCCTCCGGCTGGATGCGGAAATTGTCGGCGATCTGATTGGCCATGTGGACGAGCTTGGCCCGCCCGTCGAACCCCGGGCTACTCGGCCGCATGGGGCGCCTCGCCGCCGATGCGCCGCCAGGCCACACCGGTCTCGCGGTCCCGCTCCTGCCAGTCGGAGAGGCGGTTGGTGCGCCGGACCTGGACGGCGGTCACCTTGTATTCCGGACAGTTGGTCGCCCAGTCGCTGTAGTCGGTGGTGACGACGTTGGCGCCAGTCACCGCATGGTGGAAGGTCGTATAGACGACGCCGGGCTGCATGCGCTCGGTGATGCGGGCGTGCAGGGAAATCTCCCCCGAGCGGCTGGCCAAGGCCACCAGTTCGCCGTCCCGGACGCCGCGCGATTCGGCGTCGAAAGGGTGGATTTCCAGCACGTCCTTGTCATGCCAGACGTTATTGGCCGTCCGCCTCGTCTGCTGGCCTACGTTGTATTGGCTGAGAATGCGCCCGGTGGTGAGCAGCAGGGGAAAGCGTGGCCCCGTGCGCTCCTTGGTCGGCACGAACTCGGTGAGCATGAAAACGCCCTGGCCGCGCACGAAGCGGTCCACATGCATGATCGGGGTGCCGGTGGGCGCGGCGTCGTTGCACGGCCACTGGATGGAGCCCAGCGCGTCGATCCGTTTGAACGAGACCCCAGCGAAGGTTGGGGTGAGAGCGGCGATCTCGTCCATGATTTGGGAGGGATGATCATAGCGCATGGGAAAGCCAAGCGCTTCGGCGAAGCGCAGGGTCACTTCCCAGTCGGCGAGGCCGGCCATCGGCTCCATCACCTTGCGGACCCGATTGATGCGCCGCTCGGCGTTGGTGAAGGTGCCGTCCTTTTCCAGAAAGGACGAGCCGGGAAGGAACACATGGGCGTATTTCGCCGTCTCGCAGAGGAACAAATCCTGGATGACCACGCATTCCATGGCCGCCAGGCCCGCGGTGACATGCTGGGTGTCCGGGTCGGACTGGGCGATATCCTCGCCCTGGATGTAGAGGGCCTTGAACCGCCCCTCCACCGCCTCGTCGAGCATGTTGGGGATGCGCAGACCTGGCTCCCGGTCCAGGGGCACGCCCCAGAATGCCTCGAACATCTCCCGCGTAGCGTCGTCGCCGACGTGCCGATAGCCGGAATATTCGTGCGGGAAGGAGCCCATGTCGCAGGAGCCCTGCACATTGTTCTGGCCGCGCAGCGGATTGACCCCCACGCCTTCGCGCCCGACGTTTCCGGTCGCCATGGCGAGGTTGGCCATGGCCATCACCGCGGTCGAGCCCTGACTATGCTCTGTGACCCCCAGGCCGTAGTAGATGGCCGCCGCGCCGGCCCCTGCGTAGAGCCGGGCCGCCGCCCGAAGCTCGCCCGCCGCGACGCCGGTGAAAGGTTCGCTCGCCTCCGGTGAATTGCGATCCTCGGCGATGAAACGGGCCCAGGATTCGAACCCCCTCAGATCGCAGCGCGCGCGCACGAAGGGCTCGTCGACAAGGCCTTGGGTCACGACCACATGGGCCATGGCGTTCAGCAGCGCCACGTTCGTGCCGGGCCTAAGCGCCAGATGATGGTCGGCCTCGACGTGGGGCGAGCGAACCATGTCGATGCGGCGCGGATCGGCGACGATGAGCCTGGCGCCCTCGCGCAGGCGCCGCTTCATCCGCGAGGCGAACACCGGGTGGCCGTCGGTGGGATTGGCGCCGATGAGCAGAATCACGTCGGAGGCTTCCACCGACTTGAAGTCCTGGGTGCCGGCCGAGGTCCCGAACGTCTTGCTCAACCCATAGCCGGTCGGCGAGTGGCAGACGCGGGCGCAGGTGTCGATGTTGTTGCCTCCGAAGCCGGCCCGCATAAGCTTCTGCATGAGGAAGGTCTCCTCATTGGTGCAGCGTGACGAGGTGATGGCCCCGATGGCGTCCCGCCCGTGGGCGGCGAGGATGCGCTTGAATTCGCCGGCGGCGTGGGCGAAAGCCTCGTCCCAGCTCACCTCTCGCCACGGATCGGAAATCCTGGCGCGGATCATGGGCTGAAGTATGCGGTCCTTGTGGGTGGCGTAGCCGAAAGCGAAGCGGCCCTTGACGCAGGAATGACCCTCGTTGGCCGCGCCGGCCTTGTAGGGGACCATGCGGACGACCTCGCCACCTTTCGTTTCGGCCTTGAACTGGCAGCCGACCCCGCAATAGGCGCAGGTGGTGAGCACCGCGCCCTCCGGGACGCCCATCTCTATGACGCTCTTCTCGTTCAGGGCCGAGGTCGGGCAGGCCTGGACGCAGGCGCCGCAGGAGACGCACTCGGAGCCGAGAAAACCGACGCCCCCGGCCGACACCCTGGAGGCGAAGCCGCGCCCCTCGATGGTCAGGGCGAAGGTTCCCTGCACCTCGTCGCAGGCCCGCACGCAGCGGGAACAGGCGATGCATTTGGCTTCTTCAAAGGTGAAATATGGATTGCTCTCGTCGTTGGGGACCGCGAAATGGTTCGCTCCGCCGTAACCATATGGGGTGTCGCAGACCCCCAGAGCGGCGGCGGTCGCCTGCAGATCGCAGTCGCCGTCCGCCGAGCACGTCGCGCAGTCGAGAGGATGGTCGGAGATGTAGAGCTCCATCATCCCTTTTCGCAGCCTGTCCAGGCGAGCCGTTTGGGTCAGCACCGCCATCCCCGGCTCGGCCGGCGTGGTGCATGAGGCCGGCGTTCCCTTGCGGCCCTCGATCTCCACCAGGCACAGCCGGCACGAGCCGAACGCCTCCAGACTGTCGGTGGCGCACAAGCGCGGAATGTCCACGCCGGCGATCGCGGCCGCCGCCATCACCGAAACTCCCGCCGGCACGCTCACCGGCAGGCCATCGACCGTCAAGGCCACCCTCGTCGCGGCCGGGCGGACCGGCGTGCCGTGGTCGATCTCCCTGATCAGGCCCATGACGGACTCCTATCGCGCCGGCCGGTCGAAATCTTCGGGAAAATGGGTCAGCGCGCTAAGCACCGGATAGGGGGTCAGGCCCCCAAGGGCGCAAAGCGATCCGTCGGTCATCAGCATGCACAGATCCTTGAGCATCGCGATGTCCCTGGCGCGGTCCGCGCCGGCGACGATGCGGTCGATGGTCTCGACGCCGCGCACCGCGCCGATGCGGCAGGGGGTGCACTTGCCGCAGCTCTCCAGCGCGCAGAACTCCATGGCGAAGCGCGCCTGGCGGGCCAGATCGACGGTGTCGTCGAACACCACCACTCCGCCGTGGCCCAGCATGCCGCCGGCCGCCAGCATGGCCTCGTAGTCCAGCCGCGTGTCGAGCAGGCTTTCCGGGAAATAGGCCCCCAGGGGCCCTCCGACCTGCACCGCCCGCAGCGGTCGCCCGCTCGCCGTCCCGCCGCCGATCTCGAAGATCGCCTCGCGCAGGGTGAGCCCGAAGGCGGTCTCGAAAAGTCCGCCGCGAGCGATGTTGCCGGCCAGTTGCAGCGTCAGGGTCCCGCGCGAGCGGCCAAGGCCGAAGCCGGCGTAGGCCGCCCCGCCGTGGGTCAGGATCCAGGGTATGGCGGCGAGCGTCATGACATTGTTGACCGCCGTCGGCGCGCCGAACAGGCCGTGATGCGCCGGCAGCGGAGGCCGCGGGCGCACCTGGCCGCGCCTGCCTTCCAGGCTTTCCAGCAGCGAGGTCTCCTCGCCGCAGATGTAGGCCCCCGCTCCCAGCCGCGCCTCCATGTCGAAGGCGCCGCCCAGCAGGCCGGCGGATCGCGCGATGGCGATCGCCGCCTTCACGGTGGCGAAGGCGGCGGGATATTCGGAGCGGATATAGACGTAGCCCGTGGTCGCGCCGACCGCAGCGCCGGCGATGGCCATGCCCTCGATCAAGAGGAAAGGATCGCCCTCCATCAGCAGGCGGTCGGCGAAGGTGCCGCTGTCCCCCTCGTCGGCGTTACAGACGATGTATTTGCACTCCGCCGCCGCCTCGAGCACCGTGCGCCATTTGACGCCGGTGGGAAAGCCGGCCCCGCCGCGCCCGCGTAGACCCGAGGCGACAACTTCCTCGACGATATCGCCGGGCGCCATGGTCCGCGCCCGCTTCAGGCCCACCAGACCGCCGTGGGTCCGGTAGTCGTCCAGCGACAGAGGATCGGTCACCCCGCAGCGCGCGAACGTCAGGCGCTGCTGACGCTTCAGCCAGGGGATCTCCTCGGTGAGACCGAGCGCCAGGCGATGGGCGCCCCCGTCCAGAAAGCCCGCATCGAACAGGCCCGCCACGTCGGCCGCCCGCACCGGCCCGAAGGCCACGCGCCCGGCGCCCGTCTCCGCCTCGACGAGGGGCTCAAGCCACATCGCCCCGCGCGAACCGGTGCGGACCTGGATGACGTCGAGCCCGCGCCTTTCCGCCTCGCCGGCGATGGCGGCGGCGACCTCGCCGGCCCCCACCGAGAGGGCCGCCGAATCGATGGGCACGAAAACGCGGGTCATCCCGCGCGGCCTTCGACAATGGCGTCGAGGCGGGCGGCGTCGAGGCGCCCGATCAGCGCGCCGTCGAGCATGGCGGCCGGCGAGAGGGCGCAATTGCCCAGGCAATAGACCGCCTCGAGGGTGAGGCGTCCGTCCGCCGTCGTCTCGCCGATCCTCAGTCCGCGCCGCGCTTCGAGGCGGCGGACGAGGTCCTCCGCGCCCATGGACTGGCAAGCCTCGGCCCGGCAGATTTTCAGCACATGCGCCCCGCCCGGCGCGACCTTGAAGTCGTGGTAGAAGCTGGCGACACCGAACACCTCCGCCTTGGAGATGTTGAGCCCCTCGGCGACGATCGGCAGGGCCTGGCGGTCGATGTAGCCGAACGCCTCTTGCAGCGCGTGCAGTATCGGCAGCAACGCCCCGGGCCGGGCGGCGCCGCGCGCCACGATCTCGCCCGCCAGGGCTTCGTCCCAGGCAACGCGTCCAGACCCAGGGATTCTCGCTCCCGATCCGATATCGACGCTCATGGACTTGCGCTGCGCCTCCTTCGGCCCATCGTCGCGGCCGCCACCATAGAGCCGGTCCCGATCGGGCGCTATTCGATCATGGGCGCGCCGCGTGATCGGCGACCACCTGCGCCACCGCCGCGGAAACCTTCTTGCCGGTCGGCAGGTGCAGAAACTCGTTGGGGCCATGCGCGTTGGAATGCGGGCCCAGCACGCCGGTGATGACGAACTGGGCGCGGGGGAATTTCTCGCCCAACATGCCCATGAAGGGGATCGAGCCGCCCTCGCCCATCATCGCCGCCCCGCGTCCGAAGGCGGCCAGGGAGGCGCGGTCGATCGAGGCCGCCAGCCAGGGCGCGAGAGGCGGCGCATGCCAACCGGAAGCCGCCGTGTCCGGCGTGAACGACACCTTGCAGCCGTAGGGAGGGTCGCGCTCGAGGAGCGCCTTCACGGCCTTCCCGGCCCGGTCCGCGTCGAGGGTCGGCGTAAGGCGCAGGCTGAGCTTGGCGGCGGTGAAGGGCCGCAGCACATTGCCGGCGTCGGCGAGCGCCGGGACGCCGTCCATGCCGATCACCGCCAGCTGGGGCCGCCAGGTCCGGTTGAGGATCAACTCCACCGGATCGGTCGAGACGGGCGCCATGCCGTCCACGAATGGGAACTTTGCGTAGACCTGTTCGCCCAGGGCGGTCGCCGCGGTCCTGGCCTGCTCGATACGCTCGGCGGGAATATCGGCCTGCAGATCGAACGGCAGGATTTTTCCTGTCGCCCCGTCCTCCAGCCGCGCCACCAGATCGCGCAGGATGCGGAAGCTGGAGGCGACCACTCCCGAGGCGTCGCCCGAATGGACGCCCTCGGTGAGCACCTCGACCCGCAGCACGCCGGCGATCATCCCCCGCAGGGAGGTCGTCAGCCAGAGCTGGTCGTAGTTGCCGCAACCGGAATCGAGGCACACCACCAGGGAGGGATCGCCGATCCGCGGCGCCAGGTGATCGACATAGAAGGGCAGGTCGTAGCTGCCGCTCTCCTCGCATGCCTCGATCAGGATGACGCAGCGGGCGTGCGCCACGCCCTGTTCGCGCAGGGCCATCAGGGCGCCAAGCGCGCCGAACATGGCGTAGCCGTCGTCGGCCCCGCCGCGCCCATAGAGCCTGTCGCCTTCGATTACCGGCGTCCACGGGCCGAGCCCGTCGGACCACCCGGTCATTTCCGGCTGTTTGTCGAGGTGGCCGTAGAGCAGGACCGTATCGTCGACCGCGCCCGGAACCTCGATGAGAATGACGGGCGTGCGGCCCTCCAGTCGCACGACCTCCAGCGTCGCGCCGGGGAGGGCGGGCAGGCGCTCGCGCGCCCAGCCCTCCAGCAGGGCCACCGCCTTGTCCATGTGGCCGTGCTCCGCCCACTGGGGATCGAAGGCCGGCGACTTGTTCGGAATACGAATATAGTCGACCAGCGTCGGCGTGACCGCCTCGTCCCAAAGGGTGTCGACAAACCCTTGCAGCCGCCTTGCGTCGGTCATGACGTTCCTCCCGCTTAGGGTCAGAGAGCTACCAGATCGGATCGGCGCGCGACAGCGGGAGGGGTCTCCCTCACCCCCCCAGCCTCAGCGCCTTCATGCGCCGCTTGTTGGCGTGGGCCTTGGGCGGAGGGCCGGAGTCGTCGGGCATTTCGCCCTTGAAATAGTAGCGCTGCCAGGCCTCCTTCACCGCCCCGGGGTCGCGCTTGTAGAGGCGCGCGTTGAAATCGTCGCGCCGCGCCCGCCAGGCCTCGTACTGCCCGAACAGGTCCAGATCCCGCTCCAGCGAGCGCTGCGGGCGTTGAAGTTGATCAGGCCGAGCGCATCCATCTCCTCCTGACCGGTGAAGCCGCGGGTCGCCTGACCGGTGATCGGGCTTTTGGGGCCGTACGGTCGGGGTTTCGCCTCGCGCCCTCACAAAAGGCGGCTAAGATGCAAGTTTGGCTCCTTCACGTGATTTCGCGCAGAGGGAGCCCCAAGAGGCGATTTTTGAATGAAGGAACGAGTCCATCTGTGCCACAACAGCAGCGTTAACAACGTCAAAATTGTAGTCCACTCTATAGGTTCTAACAATAATCGTCCTCGTACAAGATTCAACCACCTTTCCATGTTCTCCAACAAGTCGCACACACCTTCCCACTACCGCGCTATATACATCGCTAATTGCGGTTCCGCCCGGGTCTCGGTCGAACAGTATATGGAGAACACTATTTGGTCCACACTGACCCAAATAGTCAGACGATCCGGCAACGGCTGTGATAAGTGGCGCCGCGCACGAATCGGAGCGTTTCCATATAGCGTCAGCTTGAGGCGACCTGCCATAGTTCAACCGCGCCTCCGCCCCACTGATTAACGAAACAGCGCCGTAAATTGTATTTGACGGGGCGTCCTCACCATATAGTTGATTTACGTGAAAGGTTGGAATAGCCTTCAAAACCTCTGGTTCGTCAAACTGAAACGATAATATGGCGTAGGGATAGTATTTTGGTTTGATAAAGATAGATGATCGAGTAGTTCCGCGATTGAATCGAGGGACGACAGACGCGGGTACGCAGAGCAACTTTTTTCCACTTATGCCGAACTCGAAAAATCGGGGGGTGCACGATGCGCATGCGAAAAGACACCCAACGATGGCGCTGAAGATTAGATACGGTGACGCTGTATTGAATAGAGCGTGCTGGCTCGCGCATTTTTCCCGGCTGCCGCTCACCCCCCCAGCCTCAGCGCCTTCATCCGCCGCTTGTTGGCGTGGGCCTTGGGCGGAGGGCCGGAGTCGTCGGGCATTTCGCCCTTGAAATAGTAGCGCTGCCAGGCTTCCTTCATCGCCCCGGGGTCGCGCTTGTAGAGGCGGGCGTTGAAGTCGTCGCGCCGCGCCCGCCAGGCCTCGTACTGCCCGAACAGGTCCAGATCCCGCTCCAGCGAGCGCTGCACCAGCTCAAAATCCTCCAGGGGCCTGTCCTGGGCCAAGGTGATGAAGCAGAACGGCTCGCCCTTGGCGAACTTGACCCTCCCTGGGCGGGTGAACACCCAGTTCATGGTGAAGGGAAACGGCAGCCAGTCGGTCTCCACCAGACCCACCAGAGGCTGGATGCCGTCCTTGACGTGGTTGGGCGGGCCGCCGGCCCACATCGACCAGCCGTCGGGGGTGCGGAACAGATAGCCGGGGTGAAAGGTCACCACCCCGTGCGAGAAATGGCTCTTCACGAAGTCGGTGAAGCCGGCGAAAGGATGGTCGGGGACGATCGTGATGTCGCTCTGCTCGATGCCGCCGTTCCACTCGGCGGCGAACCCCACCGGGCAGAGAATCTCCCAACCGGTGGAATTGGCCATGGTCATGGGCAGGCAGCGATAGGGATGGCGGCCCAGGAAGGCGTCCATCCAGGCCCGCTGCGGGCGCCCCGGCACGATATCCGGCGGCCGGGTCGCGGTGGGAAAACATTCCAGCTTCATCGGCCGGTCCTTCTGACGCTCTCGCCCTTCCTCTAAGGGCTTCGCGCGCCTCGCGTAAAGTTTCGCGCCGTCCCGCGCGGACGGCTAAGACCCGCGCCATGAAGACCCGCGCCGACCTGATGGCCTTCCTGGACGCGCAGACCATCGCCCATTCGACCCTGGATCATCCGGCGGTGTTCAAGGTCGGCGAAGGCGAGGCGATCAAGGTGGCGCTGGCCGGCGCCCACACCAAGAACCTCTTCCTCAAGGACGCCAAGAACGCCCTTTGGCTGGTTTCGGCCCGTCAGGACACGACGATCGACTTGAAGCGCCTGCCCGCCGTCATCGGCTCGGGGCGCCTGTCGTTCGGCAAGAGCGCCCGCCTCGAAGAGGCGCTGGGCGTGACGGCGGGCTCGGTCACCGCCTTCGCATTGATCAACGATCCAGACCACCGCGTCGGCTTCGTGCTGGATGCCGCCCTGGCGCGGGCGCCGCTGGTGAACTTCCATCCCCTGATCAACACCGCGACCACCCAGGTGAGCCAGGCCGGGTTCCGCCGCTTTCTTCAAGCCCTCGGCGTCACGCCGCTGATCGTCGACTTCACGACTGGCCTCGTCGGTTGCGGGCGCGCCCGGGCGCGACCATCTTAGGCGCCGTTCGAGTCCCGCCCCTTGGAGAGACCATGTCGCTGATCGGAGAAACCGCCGCCGCCCAGGCCGCCGACCTCATCAAGGACGGCTCCGACGCCAGTTTCGTGGCCGATGTCATCGAGGCCTCCAAGACCGTCCCGGTGATCGTCGACTTCTGGGCCACCTGGTGCGGGCCGTGCCGCCAGCTCACTCCGGCCCTGGAAAAGGCGGTCAAGGCCGCCAAGGGGGCGGTGAAGCTGGTCAAGATCGACATTGACAAGAATCCGGTCATGGCCGGCCAGCTGCGCGTCCAGTCGGTGCCCACCGTCTACGCCTTCGCCGCCGGCAAGCCGGTGGACGGCTTCATGGGCGCCGTGCCGGAGAGCCAACTCAAGGCCTTCATCGCCAAGCTGGTCGGGCCCGGGACGAACTCGGAGATCGACGGGATTCTCGCTCTGGCCAAGGAGTCTCTCGATCTGGGCGACACGGGCGGGGCCGCCCAGGGTTTCGCCCAGGCCCTGCAGCTCGAGCCGGAGAACCTCACCGCCATCGGCGGCCTGGCCCGCTGCTATCTGGCCGGCGGCGATACCGAGCGGGCCGGCGAAGTGGCGGCCATGGCGCCCGCGGGGGCCAAGAACGCCGATCTCGACAGCGTCCGCGCCGCCCTCGCCCTGGCCGCCGCCGCGCCCTCCGACACCGCCGGCCCCGAGAAGGCCCTGGCCGCCGACCCGGACGATCACGCCGCGCGCCTCGAGCTCGCCAAGGCCCTCGCCGGCAAGGGCAAGTTCGCCGCCGCCGCCGACCACCTGCTCACCCTCATCGAACGCGACCGCGACTGGAACGAGGGGGCGGCGCGCCAGCAACTCCTCACCGTCTTCGAGGCGGCCGGCCCGGCCAGCGACGTGGCCAGGCAAGGTCGCCGGCGCCTATCGTCGATCCTGTTTTCCTAAAAGAGACGGCGGGCCATGGCCGGCGGCGGCTACAGGAAGATGGCGGATCTGCCCGGCGCCATCGCGATCTTTCCCCTCGACGGGGCCATCCTGCTGCCCGGCGCCGTCCTGCCCCTGCAGATTTTCGAGCCGCGCTATCTAAACATGATCGACGACGCCATGGCCGGCGACCGGTTGATCGGCATGATCCAGACCCGGCCGGGCGGCGGCCGCGCCCGACCGCGCCTGGCCAGGGTCGGCTGCGTGGGCCGCATCACCAGCTACGCCGAGACCGGCGACGGCAAATATCTGATCGCCCTTTCCGGGGTGTGCCGATTCGCCGCCGGCGAGGAGCTGGACGCCCAGGCCCCTTATCGCCGGTTGCGGGCCGATTTCGCGCCCTTCGAGGCCGATCTGGACGCCGACGCCGAGGCGCTGGAGTTCGAGCGGACGCCGTTCATGGCCCTGCTCGAACGCTATCTCGAGCGGCGGGGCCTGGGCGTCGAATGGGAGGCGGTGGGCGCCGCCCCGGCGCCCGCCCTGATCAACAGCCTGTGCATGGCGCTGCCTTTTCAGCCGATGGAAAAGCAGGCGCTTCTGGAAGCCCAAGGCCTGGAGGAGCGGCGCGCCGCCCTGGCCGCCCTTCTGGCCATCGATTCGGCGGCGGCCGGCGCCGACGACGAAGATGACCCGCCCCCCGCCGTGCAGTAGGATGAGCCATGCCCGAAACGCCCGCCCCCGAGATCGATCCGCGCCTGCTGGAGATCCTCGTCTGCCCGGTGACCCACGGCCCCCTCGACTACGATCGCGGTCGGGCCGAACTGATCAGCCGCGCCGCCCGCCTCGCCTACCCCATCCGCGACGGCGTCCCGATCATGCTGCCCGAGGAAGCGCGGGAGTTGGGGGAAGGGGAGTAGGCGTCCGGCTTGGCTCCTAAAGAGCGATCGTGGTTTGAATCGCGTCATAGGGAGCGACTAGGGTCGCGCCGCTCTGACCGCGCTCGATCAAGCCGGCCGCCGACAGAGCTTCGACGTCTTCGTGAACCCGCTTGTAGTCACGGCCGATCTGCCTGGCCAGCGCGGCGACGCTGGCCGAAGGCCGGCCATGGAGCTGGCGTAGAAGCTGAAGCCGCTTGGGCGTCAGAACGCGGGTCAGCGTCTCGAAGCTGTCGAACGACAGGTGACGTTCGGGCGCCACGTCGCCCTTTTCGGCTCGGCGCCAAGCCTCCACGAAACGCCTACCCATGTCGTCCAGGCTATCGCCGACGTGGATTTTCATCTCGCTCATGGTTCGCCTCCTGCTTTCCGGACTTCCGCCAGAAAGTCGTCGATGAGCTGCTCGACGGTAGTGAACACATAGGCGCGTTCTTCGCCGTGCAGGTGCATATGGTCGCCCTTGCCACGCTCGTTGTCGAAGGCGACGACGCGGCGGTCGGGAAAGCCGTAGAAAAGGCTGTACTTCAGCCCGTGGGTGGTTGGCGGGACCGCGGCCGGCACACGCCAGATTGTCATTTCGACGATCGCCCCGCCGGCGATCGTCCGCTTTTCATGAAACACCAGCGCGGCGGTCATATGGCGTAGGATGCCATAGATGACTCACCCCGTCAATCGCGGCCCGTAAAACGCGGCGGGGGTCCCGGTCCTGTCGCCGGAGCCGGCGTGGGAATTTGGGGAGGCGGAGTAGGCATTCACAGCGCCTCGCCCCTCAGCAGCCTCGGCAGATCGCCCAGGGCGCCGCCGGCTTCGCGCATGAAGAACCGCCGGGCCGGGCCGATCCTGTTGACCACGGCCATTCCCGCGCCACGCGCCGCGCGCGCCAGGGGATGGTCGTTGGAGAACAGGCGGGTGAAGGTGTCGGTGGCGAGCGCCACGCCGATATTGTCGATGCTCCGCCAGCGGGCGTAGCGCTCCAGGGTGGTTTCCGCCCCCAGGTCCTCGCCCAGTCGCGCCGCCTCGGTCAGCACCTGGGCCAGGGCGGCGGCGTCCTTGAGGCCCATGTTGAGGCCCTGGCCGGCGATGGGATGGATGGCGTGGCCGGCGTCGCCCACCAGGGCGGTGCGCGGCGCGGTGAGCCGGTCGGCCAGCAACAGCGACAGCGGATAGCAGAAGCGCGGGCCGGCGAGTGTCACGTCGCCCAGAAAATCCCCGAACCGTCGGCGCAGATGGGCTTCGAACACCTCGATGCGCGCCTCTTTCAGCGCCGCCCCCCGCCGCGCGCTCTCGGTCCACACCAGACTGGCCCGCCGGCCGGTCAGGGGCAGAATGGCGAACGGGCCGGCGGGAAGGAAATGCTCATAGGCGACGCCCTGGTGATCGCGCCCGAGATCCACCGTCGCCACGACGCCGGTCTGGCCATAGTCCCAGCCCACCGTGCCAATGCCCGCTTCCCGGCGCACCAGGGAGCCGCGACCGTCGGCGCCCACCACCAGGGGCGCGGTCAGCACCTTGCCGCCTTCGAGGGTGACGCGCCCGACGCCCGGTCCCGCCTCCACGGCCACGACCCGCGCCGGGGCCAGAACCTCGATCCCCGCCGCGCCCACCGCGGCCGCCAGGCCGGCACGGATATGGCGGTTTTCGATCATGTAGCCCAAGGCGTCGGGCGCGCCGTCGCCCTCCGCCCGGTCGGCGATTTCCGCCGAGTCGAAGCGCAGAAAGGCCGATCCGGCCGGCCCCGCCGCGGCGCCCGGCGCGCGGCCGTCGGTGACCAGGATCTGCTCGATCCGCTGGGCGTAGGCCTCCAGATAGGGCGCCGCCCCCACCGCCCGCCACTGGCGAAACGCGGCGAAGGAAATGGCGCTCGCCCGCCCGTCGAAGGTCGGCGCGCTCTGCGTCTCGAAGGGCTGCGGATCGGCGAGGATGGCCTTCAGGCCGGCGCTGGCCAAGGCCAGGGCGAGCGTCGCGCCGGCCATGCCGGCGCCGACGATGACGACATCCGCGTCGGCGCTCATAGGCGGCTCATTCGGCCTCTTCGCTGGGCAGGCCCATCATGTGGAAGCCGGCGTCCACATGGACGATCTCCCCGGTGGTCGAGCGGCCAAGGTCCGAGAGCAGCCATAGGGCGGCCCCGGCCACCCCCTCCATGGAGGTGTCCTCCTTGAGCGCGCTCAGCGCCCGGCCTTGGGCGAGCATCCCGCGCCCTCCCGAAATCCCGGCCAGCGACAGGGTGCGCATCGCTCCGGCCGAAATGGCGTTGACCCGGATTCCCTGAGGGCCCAGGTCGCGGGCGATGTAGCGCGTCGCCGCTTCCAGGGCCGCCTTGGCCACGCCCATGGTGTTGTAGTTGGGAATGGCCCGCTCCGAACCCAGATAGGTGAGGGTGACCATCGCCCCGCCGCCGGGCATCATCCGCGACGCCCGTCGCGCCGCGTCGACGAAGCTGTAGGCGGAAATGTCGAGGGCCTGAGCGAAGGCCGCGCGGGTGGCGTTTTCCACGAAACTGCCCTTGATCTGGCCGCGGTCGGCGTAGGCGATGGCGTGGACCAGGAAATCCATCGTCCCCCAGGCGTCCTCGAAAGCCTTGAACGCCGCCTCCATGGACGCGTCGCTGGAGGCGTCGAAGGTCGCGAAGATGCGCGTCCCGATGCTCTCGCCCAGCGGCCGCACCCGCTTTTCGTTGGCCTCCATATAGGCCAGGCCCACCTCCGCCCCCTGGGCGGCGAGCTGGGCGGCGATGCCCCAGGCGATGGAGTTGTGATTCGCCACCCCCATCACCAGCCCCCGCTTGCCGGCCATCAGCGCCCCCTTGGGCAGGTCGTAGTCGTCGGCCATGGGCTCTTGCTCGGTTGGAGGGTCAGATCAGCCGGAAATGTGTGTCCGAAACCGGTCGCGAGCAAGCCGCCTCGGGAACCGACTCGCCGAGGTCAACATCGACTTCCAAGCAGGCGGGTCTCCGCGTTGGAGCGGCTAGGAGCGTCGCGAGCTACCGTTGGTCGATGACGCAGGTTGAACCGGCGCTGGCCGCATTGGCGCCGGCGCGGGCGGCCTATTCTGGAGTTGCGCTTGCGGCGGATTGACACCGCCTTTGCGCACGTAGCCTTCATTGAGCGGTTGCGTCCGATGACCATTGGAGTAGCCGTCATTCGCGAATTTTCTGTCGTCAGTCATTTTCCTGCCCTTCAAATCTCACGGATTCGGGAACTCCACGTGGATATCCTCAGGCCGCCTCGCAAGGTACATAAGGGGTACCTCATACATGAATTGCCCCTCAAAATCGTACACCCGCACATCACCAAGCACAAGTTCTCGCAGCTTTCCTGTCTCTGAAAACGTATTTACCCATCCCGCATAAACAAATTTATTGGCGAAATCGCGAAAATGAATATATGTAACGGCGTCTCTGGGTGAGTTGAATGTATAGTCCCAAACGTCCTCGTCCCCATAACTTTTAGTTGCTTTAATTTTCTGCAGTAGGCGCGTGAGCCATTTGTGATTGGACGCGAAGACCCATAGGACGCCTAGGACGAAACCCACCGCTGTCGCGGCAAGGATTTCAAACCCCATGGCTTGAGTCAGAATGTTTTTCTCCTGGGCGGCTTTGAAGTCAACCAATGAGAAAGGCAGATTAGCCATAATAAAAATAACAAACGTTACGGCATAGCTTGCTATTCCATAAACAAAAGCACGAATAAAAAACTCCAGCTCCGAAGGCGTTTCCTTAGCCGCATAGCTAATATCAAGGCGAGCCCAAATTATGCCAGGCAGGAAAATGACTGCTATCTGGGCAAGGAAGAGGTTCAGGTGTTCCATGGTCTGAGGTCACTCATTCCGCGCGTTGCCGCTCACTCTCACAGGTCCACCCGGCCGATCACCAAGCACCCGTTGGTGCCGCCGAAGCCGAAGCTGTTGGACATCACCGTGTCGAGCGTCGCCTCCGTCCGCTCGCGGACGATGGGCAGGCCCTCGAAGGCCGGATCGAGGGTGTCGATGTTGACGCTTTCCGCCACGAAGCCATCGCGCATCATCAGGAGGCTGTAGATGGCCTCCTGCGCTCCGGCCGCGCCCAGGCTGTGGCCGGTCAGCGACTTGGTCGAAGAGATCAGCGGCCCCGCGGCGCCGAACACCTCGCGCACCGCCGCCATTTCCTTCAAGTCCCCCACCGGCGTGCCGGTGCCGTGCGGGTTGAGGTAGTCGATCCGCCGCCCGCCGGCCCGCGCCAGAGCCAGGCGCATGCACCGCGCCGCCCCCTCGCCGGAGGGGGCGACCATGTCGTGGCCGTCGGAGTTGGCGGCGTAGCCGACGATCTCGCCGTGGATGGTCGCGCCCCGCGCCCTCGCCCGCTCCAGATCCTCCAGCACCACCATTCCAGCCCCGCCGGCGATCACGAAGCCATCGCGATCCAGGTCGTAAGGCCGGCTGGCCCGGGCCGGCTGATCGTTGAAGCCCGAGGCCATGGCCCCCATGGCGTCGAACAGGGCCGAGAGGGTCCAGTCCAGTTCCTCGCAGCCGCCGGCGAACATCACGTCCTGATTGCCCAATTGAATTTGCTCGCAGGCCGCGCCGATGCAGTGGGTGCTCGTCGCGCAGGCCGACGCGATGGAATAGTTGATCCCGCGGATCTTGAACCAGGTGGAAAGCGTCGCCGAGGGTCCGGAGCTCATCGCCTTGGGGACCGCGAACGGGCCGATCCGCTTGACGCCCTTGGCCCGGGCGGTATCGGCCGCCTCGACGATGGCGCGGGTGGAGGGCCCGCCCGAGCCGACGATGAGGCCGGTCATCTCGTGCGACACCTCGGCGGCGGTCAGGCCGGCGTCGGCGATGGCCTGCTCCATGGCGATGTGGGCGTAGGCCGTCCCGGCGGCCAGGAACCGCGCCGCCCGCCGATCGACCAGCGCCTCCCAGTTTATGACCGGCGCGGCGTGGACCTGGCAGCGAAAGCCGAGCGCCGCATACTCGGGCGCGGCGACAACGCCCGAGCGCCCGTCCCGCAGCGAGCGGGCGACCTCCCCGACATCGTTGCCGATCGCCGAAACAATGCCCATGCCGGTGACGGCCACTCGCCGCATGACAATTCCTCTTTGGCCCTTGAGCTTGATGGCTTCGCACGCGAAGCCTGAATCAAGCTCGACACTCTGAATCTAGAGCAAGATTCAGCTTCAAGGCGGCGCCGCCTTAAGCCATCTTGCTCTAGCGCCGCCGATCGCTCAGACCAGATCGGCGGCGTTGAACAGGCCGACCTTGAGGTCTCGCGCCTCATAGATAGGCTTGCCGTCGGCCTCCAGAACCCCGTCGGCCACCCCCATGACCAGTTTTCTAAGGATCACCCGCTTGAAGTCGATGCGATAGACGATCCTTTCGATCCGAGGCGTTACCTGGCCGGTGAACTTCACCTCTCCGACCCCCAGCGCCCGGCCGCGCCCCGGCGCTCCCGACCAGCCGAGGAAAAAGCCGACCAGTTGCCACATGGCGTCCAGGCCCAGGCAGCCGGGCATCACCGGATCGCCGATGAAATGGCAGTCGAAGAACCACTGGTCGCGGTGAATATCCAGTTCGGCGGTGAGCTGGCCCTTGCCGTAGGCGCCGCCATCGCCGTCGATCTGGGTGATGCGGTCGAACATCAGCATGGGCGGGTAGGGAAGCTGGGCGTTGCCGGGGCCGAAGGTCTCGCCCCTGGCGCACGCCAGCAGGGCCTCCCTGTCGTAGCTCGTCTTTGTGGCGCGGTTCATGGAGAGCGCCCTAGCACGGCGCGGGCGGGCGCCTCAACGGCATTGCGGCGCGGCCGCCAGGCCCCACACCTGGCCCGCGCCCAGCCAGCCGCCGACGCCGCCGGCCTTGACCTCGCACCAGCGCCCCTGGCAGTGGCCCAGCGCCGCCAGGGCGCGGGCGTTCAGCAGGCCGGCCTCCCGCGCGCCGGCGGAGGGCGTCTTGTAGAGGGGGATCGGGGCCGCCCCCAGGGCCATGACCATGCGCCGTCCGTCCACCATGGAGCGGTGCACCCACGCCGCGCCGCCGTCGGGATCGCAGATCCGTCGCCAGTCGGTGGTCTCGGCCACCACCTGCACCGGCAGGCCCCGGACGCGGTAGACCCACAGGGCCGGATAATCGGCCCCCGGACCCTTGCGGCCGTAAACCTCGCCGCGTTTGAGGCTGACCCAGCGCGGCACGCAGAAGCCCGACACCGTCTTGGACCACACCGCCGCCGGGCAGTCCCTGCCCTCGCCGCCATGCTCGCCGCAGCCGCCCACGGCCAGGCCCAGGGCCAGCACGGCCATCGTCGGAACCCTCATTGCCCGCCGCAATCGCAACATCCCGCTTGCTTGGCCGCCGAAAGCCGTTTTGGTAGAGACATCCCCGACGCACCCGGCGCCTCGATTGTCAGACCCACTCATGGCCCCTCGCAAGCCGAAAGTCATCGTCACGCGCAAATTGCCCGACGCGGTGGAAACGCGCATGCGCGAGCTGTTCGACACCGAGCTCAATCTCGACGATACGCCGATGGATGGCGAGGCTCTAGTCTCGGCCATGGCGCGGGCCGACGTCCTGGCCCCCACCATCACCGACCGCCTGGACGGCGCCCTGATCGCCCGGGCCGGCGAGAAGCTCGGTCTGATCGCCAATTTCGGGGTCGGGATCGATCACATCGATGTCGCCGCCGCCCACGCCCACGGCATCCAGGTCACCAATACGCCGGGCGTCCTCACCGAGGACACCGCCGATCTGACCATGGGCCTCATCCTCGCCGCCGCCCGCCGCGTCGTCGAGGGGGCCAATGTCGTCCAGGCCGGCGAGTTCCGCGGCTGGTCGCCCACCTGGATGCTGGGCCGGCGGCTATGGGGCAAGCGGCTGGGCATCGTCGGCATGGGCCGGATCGGCCAGGCCCTGGCGAGGCGCGCCCGCGCCTTTGGCCTTGCCATCCACTATCACAACCGCAAGCCCGTCGGCGCGCCCCTCGCCGAAGCCCTCGAAGCCACCTACTGGGAGAGCCTCGACCAGATGCTGGCCCGCATGGACGTCATCTCGGTCAACTGCCCGCACACCCCGGCCACCTATCACCTGCTCTCGGCGCGGCGCCTCAAGCTCCTCCAGCCCCACGCCATCGTCGTCAACACCGCCCGCGGCGAGATCATCGACGAGGCCGCTCTGGCCGGCATGCTCCACCGCGGCGAACTGGCCGGGGCCGGCCTGGACGTCTACGAGCACGAGCCGGCGGTCAATCCCAAGCTCCTGAAGCTCCCCAACGTCGTCCTGCTCCCGCACATGAGCTCGGCCACCATCGAGGGGCGCATCGACATGGGCGAAAAGGTGATCGTCAACATCCGCACCTGGATGGACGGGCACAGACCGCCCGATCGGATCATTCCTTCGATGCTGTAGCGCTTCGCGCGCGAGAGCCTCGTTCAGCCGACATCAGGCGGAACCGGGCTGACGCGCCCTTTCACCCCGCGCGGTCATCAGCCGCACGGCCGCCACATCGAAACTTACGAACGTCTCCGCGCCCAGCCGGGCGCCTTCGTGGGCGATCGCCCCGTCGGCGAAGTCGCCGCCCGCCCGCAAATGGTCGAGACCGGCTTGCGCCGCGGCGCGATCCGCCAGCACGCTCTGGCTCTCCAGCAGGCGTTCGATCGCCTCGGCGATGGCGGCGGCGTCGAATTTGTAGCCGCGGCGCAGCACCCATGCCAGTTCGCACAGAGCGGCGGTTGGCAGGGCGACGGCATCGGCCGCTTCCAGCTCCCGGCGCGCCGCGGCGCTCTGGCGCGCATCGTCGCCAACGATGGCGCGGATCAGAACATTGGTGTCCGCCGTGATCTTCACCGCATCCCCGCCCAGCCTTCGGCGGTCGCCTCGTTGATCTCGTCGACGGTGAGTCGCGCGCCGCCTTCCCGCTTGAGAAGATCGAACACGTCGGAGATTCGTCCCGCGCGGCGCGCGGCTTTCACGATCACCGCGCGCCCGGGATGCTTCTCCAGTTCAATCCGCCCTCCGGGCTGGACGCCGATATGGGAGAGGAGGTCCTTGCGAAGGGTTACCTGGCCTTTTTCGGTGACGGTGAGAGTGACCATGGCGAAACTCCGGCGGGTGAGACGGAAGGCAATGTAAGGGAAATTTGCCTTACTGCAAGCCCGCGAAGCCTCGCGGACGCCGCCGTCGCGGCTCACTTGGCCGGATTGTATTTCTCCACGAAGGCCACCGAGGCGGCGAGAGTCTGGACGCGGGTGGCGGGGCTGGAAAGCCAGTGATCCTCCCCGGTAAGCTCGACCAGCTCGACGCTCTTGCCGGCCCCCTTGAGGGCGTCACGCAGGTCAAGGCTCTGGTTGATCGGCACGACCGTGTCGTCCTTGCCGTGAATGAGCAGGATCGGGGCGTCGGCCCGCGCCGCCAGATGTTGGGGCGAGATGTCCCGCAAGGCCGGATCGCCGTTGGATCTGACGCCGAGGAACAGGCGCTCATAGCGCAGTGCCGGGGTTTCGACGCCAAACTTCTGGTCGCTCCAGGTGAGAAAGCCGTTCAGGTCGCCGATGCCGGCCACGGCCACCGCGCAGCGATAGAGTCCCTGCTGCACCGTCACCCCCGCCAGGGCCGCATAACCGCCATAGCTGGCGCCCACGATGCAGGCCCGCTTGGGATCGACAAGGCCCTGCCGGGTCAGTTCGGCGACGCCATCGGAGATGTCGGTCTGCATCTTTCGCCCCCATTGGCCGTAGCCGGCGTCGCGAAAGGCCCTGCCAAACCCGTCGGAGCCACGGAAATTGGGCTGGAACACCGCATAGCCCTGGGATGCGAAGGCCTGAGCCCACCAATCGAAGCCCCGGTAGTCCCGCGCCTCGGGGCCGCCGTGCGGCATGACCACCAGAGGCAGGTCCTTGGCCTCGCGTCCGGGCGGCAGGGTGAGAATCCCCTGCATGGCCAAACCGTCGGCGGCCTTGTAGGCGATGACGCGTGTCGCGCCCACGTCCGCGCCCAGAACGGTGGGATACTCCCAGCCGATGGCGGTGACCTTTTTGGTCGGATAATCGACAAAGAAGTAGGTTCCCGAATCCTTCTCGCCCCAGGCATAGATGATCATTCGGTCGAGGTTGGGAGTGCTGGAGACCAGACTGACGCTCTCGCCGGGAAAAGCGTGGCTGGCCTTGTCGAATTTCGCCTGAAGCGCCGGGTCGAAGAGGAAGGTCCTGGGTTCGTCTTCATTGGTGACCCAGCCGATCAGCAGGCGACTCACCGGATCGAACAACAGCGTCCGCGGGGTCGCGTCCCCGAACGGCCGCGCCTGGGCGCCCTTGGTCCCGTACTCGATGTAGGACCATTCGGCGGCGTCGGTGGGCTGTTCGACCAGGATGGCGCCAGGCGTTCGACCCAGGCCGATCAGCGACGCGTCGGCGGTCGGTTCGCGCCGCTGCTCGATCAGATGGGCGTCGGCGGGGCCGTCGAAGAGGCGCCAGTCGCCGCTCCTTTCTTCGTATCTCGCGTGGGCGACGATCGCGCCGTCGGCCCCCACCAGCCAGTCGCTGCCAAAGTGCTCGCTGCCGCCGGCGGCAATCTCGGCGTGGCCATTGTCCAGATCGACCTTGTAGAGATCGGTGTAGCCGTGGGTGACATAGCTCGCTCCGGTGTCGAAATCCCGCATGGATTGCCCCGAACCGGTCAGGGTCAGGCCACCGAAGTAGCCATATGACCGCCCGTCGATCTGGGCATGGCCATATAGTCCAAAAGTGGCCCGAAGGATCTTCTTTGCGTCTTGGAAGACGCGAATGACGCCGCCGGTCTTGACGTTGAGAACCGCCGATTGCGAGATCTCGCCCTTGGAGGCCGCCGAAGCGCGGTCGAACTCGATGGCGGCGCTGGTCACCACCAGCACATGATCCTCGTCGAGCCAGTCCACGTCGCGCACCTTCAGGGCGCCGGCATCGACCACGCGCAGGACCGGACCGTCGGCGCCGCCCACTACATCGCGCACCACGACCTTGCGCGCGTCGCCCTCGACGGCGACATAGACCAGCTTGTCGCCCGACGGTGAAAGACTCATCTGCTCCACCGCCGGCAGCTTGCCATAGTCGGCGAGGGCGGGCGCGGCGCCGGCCCGGCCGGCGGCCAGGGCGCAGACGGCCAGAAACACAGCGAACGCCAGACGCGGCATGATTTGAAACTCCCCTCCAACTCCGCCGCGACCTTGCGGCGTTCCGCCCGACCCGGTCAAGCCATCGTGCCGGCGCCTTTCAGCCCGCTGCTATTTCGGTTCGGAGCGCGGGCTTCCGGCCCGCTCGTATCGGGCAAGCATTTCATCCATCACCTCTGGCCGACACCGAAATTTGTCGCCCGCAAACGGGCAAGGCTTGCGGCGAGATCGATCATCCCGCGCCGGGCGGCGAGATCGAGAACGCCGAGCGTGCCCATGACCGCGAAGCCTTCGGCGCGCGCCGCCGCCACGCCGGCGCGATCATCCATCAAAATCAAATCGGCACGCAGCGTCGCGGCGAGGGCAAGCGCTTCAGCCTCGCCTTCATCCAAAGCCGCCGCTCTTAGGGTTTTACGCCGCGCGCCGGCCGCCGCGGGACGAACAATCAGCCAGGGCGGCGGGTTCGCGATCCAGCGGCGGACCTCGATCGGGGTTTCGGGATGATCCAGTTCGGCGCGCACCGCTTCGGGCACGCGCACCGCCTCGAACAGTCGCGGAAGAAGCTCTATTTCTTTGACCAGAACCAAATAATGCAGTGGCCCCGTATCGGTGACGACCCTTGGCACGTCGCGTCAGAAACCGAGCCGCCGCGCGTCTTGCCGCTCCCGTTCGATATCGGCCAGCGTATAGGGCTCGAATATCGCCCGCGCCTTGAGGAAGCCATCGAGCGCGCCACGAGTGGCGAAGCCGAGCATGCGTCGGAGTTCCGGCTTGGTCAGCCGGCCGGCGCGATAGGCCTCGACCGCCAGCGCCTCCAGCGCCTGCCGCTCGACATCGCCGTCGGCTCCGAGGCGCTCGGCGAGATCGTCGGGAATGCGGACGACAAGGTTCATGATGCGCTCGTATCACGGGCGATGAGGGAGGGCAGGCTTAATCGGCTATAATGTCCCTTACCAAATATAGACCGCCAGGGGAATCTCGGCGTGAACGACCGGAGTCGGGCCGGAAGTCAAGGGCAGTGAACGACCCATGTCGGACGTTCGCCCAGTCCGCTTTCAAGCGAAAAGGAATAATCGCAGAGTCTCTTTTCGAGCGCATACTGCGTTTGCAGAGCTGAGAGTCTTTGAACACTGGCTGCTCGTTCACCGATCGTGTCCGTCCGGCCCAGCCAAATGGTCATACGTCGTTGCTAAAAGGAAAAGGGCGTGATTGTCTTCGTCCTCGGCTTCGTTACGGTTGCATCGTCATCGACTGACTGGGGGCAAAATGGACACCGCTTGGCGCACTACACTCTCGGCCCTGCTCGCGACCTGCGGCACCGTGGCGATATCTACCGGCGGATACGCGCAGGCAGCGGGACAAAGCGATGGATCGAGCGCCAAGCAGGATTTGGCTCACAAGCTCGGCGTGCTTGAGAAGCGCTCCTACGTTGCATGGAAGTCGGGTGACACAAAATTTTTCAGAACGTTTCTTTCCGACAAGTTTGTAGGCTGGGGTCCTTCGGGGAGGCTCGACAAAAGCGCGGCCGAGCGCATTCTGAGCGGTGTGGGCTGTCACATCGACAGCTATCGCTTAACGGACGATCAGGTCAGCCAATTGACGCCGAACGCGGCGGTTTTGACGCACAAGACCGAGGTGAACGGTGCTTGCGGCGGCGAACAACTGGCGCCGGCTTCCTACACCGCAACCGTTTATGTTCGCGAGGCAGGACAGTGGAAGGCAGCGTTTCGCGCTCAGTCGGCAATCGTCGATCCTATGAAGGCGAGCAAACCCGCCGCGAGCGACCGTTGGACCGGCGGCCCAACGCGCAGCGACGCCGCCACGCAAACCTTGCTGGGCCGCGAACGGGCGGTTTGGAGCGCGTGGAAGGATCATGACGCCAAGCGCATCGACGCCCTCCTCGGCGACCCCGTGCAGTTCATCGACATTTTCGGCGATCACATCGCGACGCGCCCCGAAACCATAAAGACATGGTCCGGCGAAGGATGCGATGTGAAGAGCTTCAACATCGGCGGTGCAAAGGCGACGATGTTCTCTCCCGATTTTGGCGTGCTGACCCTGCGCGCCACCACTCATGGCAAGTGCTTTGGGCAGGATGTCTGGCCCATCTGGGGCACCTCTCTCTACGTCAAGCACGGCACCACCTGGCTATGGCGGTTTGGCATCAACGTCTTGGCAGGCTCGGCGTCGGATTGAGGGCGGGCGCGGCGGTGCTGGTTGCTAGCTGACGATAATCCACGTCTGCATTTCGCCGCTGAGCGAACGGCAGCAACCCACCCATCTCGGTCATTCGGAATGTCCGCTCCAGGACGATTTCCACCAATGGACAAACCCGCCATCGACGCAGGTCACCCGCCCCCGCACACCTCGCACACCGGGTCCGCGCCCACCCGCACCGTGCGCGCCTCGCCGGCCAGGGCGTCGAACACCAGCAGCCGGCCGGTCAGCGGCTCGCCGGCCCCGGCGATCAGCTTGATCGCTTCGAGGGCCATGATCGAACCGACCAGACCGGCCAGCGCCCCCACCACGCCCACCGCGGCGCAGGTCTCGGCGTCGGGCGGCGCCTCGGGGACCAGGCAGCGGTAGCAGGGCCGTCCGGCGAACACCCCGACCTGGCCGGTCCACCGGCCGATCGCCCCGCTCACCAGCGGCCGGCCCTCGGCCACGCAGGCGGCGTTGACGGCGAACCGGGTGGCGAAATTGTCCGTGCCGTCCAGCACCACATCGGCCCCGGCCAGCAAGGATGGCGCGTTGGCCTCGGCCAGCGTCTCGGCGACCGCTTCGACCGTCACGTGCGGGTTGATGGCGTGGAGCCGCGCGGCCGCCACCGTGACCTTCGGCTCGCCCAGATCGTCGCCGCCATAGAGCACCTGGCGCTGCAGATTGGACAGGGAGACGGTGTCGGCGTCGATCAGGGCAATGCGGCCCACCCCCGCCGCGGCCAGATAGAGGGCCGCCGGGCAACCCAGGCCTCCCGCCCCCACGATCGCCACCTTGGCGGCCTTCAGCTTCTGCTGACCCGGCCCGCCGATTTCCCGCAGCACCAGATGGCGGGCGTAGCGCTCCACCTCGTCGTCGGAAAATCTCATCGCGCTTGACCCGTGGCTCCCTCGCCGCCACATGCGCGGCCATGAACGAGTCGGGCGCCTTTCCGAACTGGCATGGGACCACCATCCTCGCCGTGCGCAAGGCGGGATCGACGGTGATCGCCGGCGACGGCCAAGTCTCCATGGGCCAGACCATCGTCAAGGGCAACGCCAAGAAGGTCCGCACCCTGGCCGGCGGCCTGGTGGTGGCCGGATTCGCCGGGGCCACCGCCGACGCTTTCGCCCTCATCGAGCGTCTGGAGAGCAAGCTGGAGCAATATCCCCGCCAGCTCGCCAGAGCCTGCGTGGATCTGGCCAAGGACTGGCGCACCGACCGCTATCTGCGCCGCCTCGAAGCCCTGCTAATCGCCGCCGACGCCCAGGCCATCTTCACCGTCTCGGGGGTCGGCGATGTGTTGGAGCCCGAACACGGCGTGGCCGCCATCGGCTCGGGGGGGTCCTACGCCCTGGCCGCCGCCCGGGCCCTGATGGATTTCGACCTCACCGCCGAGCAGATCGCCAGGCGCGCCATGGCCATCGCCGCCGACATCTGCGTCTACACCAACGCCCAGGTCACGGTGGAGACCGTGCAGGCGACGCCGGCCCCATGAGCGAGTTTTCCCCGCGCGAGGTCGTCTCCGAACTCGACCGCTTCGTGGTCGGCCACGCCGAGGCCAAGCGGGCGGTGGCCGTGGCTCTGCGCAACCGCTGGCGGCGGCGGCGACTGGCCGCCGACCTCGTCGACGAGGTGACGCCCAAGAACATTCTTATGATCGGCCCCACCGGGGTCGGCAAGACCGAGATCGCCCGGCGCCTGGCGCGCCTGGCTCAATCGCCCTTCCTCAAGGTCGAGGCCACCAAGTTCACCGAGGTCGGCTATGTCGGCCGCGATGTCGATCAGATTGTCCGCGACCTGGTGGAAGGCGCCCTGGCCATGGTCCGCGACCGCCGCCGCGCCGGCGTCAAGGCCAAGGCCGATCAGGCCGCCGAGGAGCGTATCCTGGACGCCCTGGTCGGTCCCGGCGCCGGGCCCGCCACCCGCGATTCCTTCCGCCGCAAGCTGCGCGCCGGCGAGCTGGACGACAAGGAGGTCGAACTCACCCTGGCCGACACCGCCTCGCCCCTACAGGGTTTCGACATTCCGGGCCAACCCGGCGCCTCGGTGGGCATGCTCAATCTCTCCGACATCATGGGCAAGGCGTTCGGCGGCCGCACCAAGACCCACAAGACCACCGTCGCCGCCGCCTGGACGCCGCTGATCGCCGAGGAGAGCGACAAGCTCTTGGATTCCGACGCCCTCACCGCCGAGGCCCTGGAGCTGGCGGAGAATTCCGGCATCGTGTTCATCGACGAGATCGACAAGGTCGCCTCGCGCGCCGAGCGGGCCGGGGCCGACATCTCCCGCGAGGGGGTGCAGCGCGACCTGCTGCCGCTCATCGAGGGAACCACCGTCTCGACCAAATATGGACCCGTGAAGACCGACCACATCCTGTTCATCGCCTCGGGCGCCTTCCATGTCGCCAAGCCCTCGGACCTGCTGCCCGAGCTCCAGGGGCGCCTCCCCATCCGGGTCGAGCTGAAGGCCCTCACCCGCGACGACCTGCGCCGCATCCTCGTCGAGCCCGAGGCCAACCTGATCCGCCAGCACCAGGCGCTGCTGGCCACCGAGGGGGTCACCCTGACCTTCACCGAAGGGGCCATCGACGCCCTGGCCGACGCCGCCGAGACGGTCAACGGCGCCCTGGAGAACATCGGCGCGCGGCGCCTGCAGACCATCCTCGAAAAGGTCGTCGAGGAGATCAGCTTCACCGCCGCCGACCGCGCCGGCGAGGCCTTCGCGATCGACGCCGACTACGTGCGCGAGCGCGTCGGCGAACTGGCCAAGAACGCCGATCTGTCGCGGTTCATTCTCTGACCGGAGCGCGGGCGTCCCGCCCGCTCTTTTCTGGATCGATTTTCCCGCCCGCTGGCCTGTTCGCGGCGAGGGCGTCCCATTTTCGATTACCACCGCAGATGCGTAAGGCAGCACTTGACACTTGTAAGCTAACGCCTTACGGTTACCACCGTGATCCGATCGTTCAAGGACAAGGGGCTCCGACGTTTCGCCGAAAAGGGCGACACCTCGAAACTCAGCGTCCAGAAGGCCGACCGGATCACTCGCCTGCTGACACGGCTCGATCTGGCGACGACGCCGGCTGAAATGAACCTTCCGGGATGGCGCTTTCACGAACTGACCGGCGAGCGGAAGGGCGTCTTTTCGGTCACGGTCAGTGGCAATTGGCGGCTGACGTTTCGGTGGGACGGCCTCGACGCCATCGATGTGGATTTGGAGGACTATCATTGATGATGGGCAACCCCCTGACTTCTGGCCTGCGCCCTGTTCATCCCGGCGAATTGCTGCGTGAAGACGTGCTGCCGGCGCTGGGACGGCCCAAGGCCGAGATCGCCCGGCTCCTGGGCGTATCGCGCCAGACGCTTTATGACATCCTGGGCGAGAAGCAGCCGATCACCGCCGCCATGGCCCTGCGCATCGGCAAGCTCTGCGGCGACGGGCCGATGATCTGGCTGGGCATGCAGCAGCTCTATGACGTAAAGACCGCCGAACGCGAACTAGCCGCCGAACTCGCCGCCATCCCGACCCTGGCGGTGGTGTGACGGCGATTGGGGGTCTCCTCAAAACCGCCCTGACCGCGCCCGGGCGATGGCGCCCTCCAGCGCCGTCGCGAAATCCCGCCGTTCCCGCCGGCTGAGCGAGCGGGCCACGGCCAGTTCGCGATCGGAGAGGCGCAGGTGGAGACGGCCCTCGTCGTCGTCCTCGCCGGCCCAGGCGACGCGGGTGAAGGCGGTGGGCGAGGTCCAGACGGTCTGGGCGCCGCGCCGCGACTCCACCACCACCCGCACCTCGGCGGCGGTGACCTGGATGCGCTCGCGGCGGGCCGCCGCGCGGTGGCTGGCCACCAGGGCGACCACGGCGGCGATCAGGCCAACCCCCAGGAAGATCGGGATCGGCGCCGCGTCTAGGGCCACGAAGAGGGTCGCCAGGCCGGCGTCCAGCGCCGTCATCACCAGGATCAGGGCCACCAGGCCGCGCGAGGTGAGCGAGCGGTTGGGGGTGATCACCGCGTCCATGAAGAGCGGGCCGTCCATCGCGGCGCCGACCATAGGGGTCCGCCCGCCGCTTGGCGAGACGGATGAAGCGCGCCATGCTCGCGCCCATGGCCAAACGCACCTCGCCCCGCGAACGGCGCCGCATCGGCGAAATCTTCGACCGCTTCGCCGCCGCCCTCCCCGAGCCGCGCACCGAACTGGCCTACGCCTCGCCCTTCACCCTGCTGGTTTCGGTGGTGCTGTCGGCCCAGGCCACCGATGTCTCGGTGAACAAGGCTGCCGCCAGCCTCTACAAGGTCGCCGACACCCCGGCGAAGATGGTTGAGCTCGGCGAGGCGGCCCTCACCCCCCTCATCGCCTCGATCGGCCTTTTCCGCACCAAGGCGCGCAATGTCGTCGCCCTCTCGCGCCTCATCATCGAGCGCCACGCCGGCGAGGTCCCCCTCAATCGCGAGGCCCTGCAGGCCCTGCCCGGCGTCGGCCGCAAGACCGCCAGCGTGGTGCTGAACGAGCTGGGCGTGGAAGCCGCCATCGCCGTCGACACCCACGTCTTCCGCGTCGCCCACCGCCTGAAGCTCTCGGCCGGCAAGACGCCCGAGCAGGTGGAGGCCGATTTGATGCGCGTCGTCCCGCCCGAACGCCGCACCCGCGCCCACCACTGGCTGATCCTGCACGGCCGCTATGTCTGCGTGGCCCGCAAGCCGAAGTGCGCGCTCTGCCTCGTCGCCGATCTCTGCCCGTCGCGGGAGCTGTTCATGGGCGGCTGAACGCGCCTCGCCTGGCCCCGCCTTGTGGTGTATCCCGCCCCGCCTTCCCCGCCTCTTTCGGAGCGCCCATGACCGCCCTTTACGACGTCGCCGCCATCGGCAACGCCATCGTCGATGTCATCGCTCCGGCCGGCGACGCCTTCCTGGCCGCCGAGAACCTGGCCAAGGGCGCCATGACCCTGATCGACGCTGGCCGCGCCCATGACCTCTACGGCCGCATGGCGGCGGGAATGGAGACCTCCGGCGGATCGGCCGCCAACACCGTCGCCGGGGTGGCGAGCCTCGGCGGCCGCGCCGCCTTCATCGGCAAGGTGGCCGACGATCAGCTGGGCGAGGTGTTCGCCCACGACATGAAGGCCATCGGCGCCCACTTCGACACCGCGCCCCTGGTCGGCGGCGCGGCCACGGCGCGCTGCCTGATCGCCGTCACCCCCGACGGCGAGCGGACGATGTCGACCTATCTGGGGGCGTGCATCGAACTTGGCCCCGCCGACGTTCCCGCCGCCCTCGTCGAGGGCGCGAGGATCCTTTATCTGGAGGGCTATCTGTTCGACCCGCCGCGGGCCCGTCGCGCCTTCGCCAAGGCGGCCGCGCTGGCCCGCGGGGCGGGGCGCAGGATCGCCCTCACCCTATCCGACGCCTTCGTGGTCGAGCGCCATCGCGAGGCGCTTCTGGGCTTCATCGATGGCCAGGTCGACATCCTGTTCGCCAACGAGGCCGAGCTCCTCGAGCTCACCGGGGGGGCCGACTTCGAAGCGGCCGCGGCGGCCGTCGCCGGCCGTATCGAAATCGCCGCCGTCACCCGCGGCGCCCAGGGTTCGGTGATCCTGGCCGGCGGGGCGCGCCACGCCGTTCCCGCCGCTCCGGTGGAGGCCGTCGTCGACACCACCGGCGCGGGCGACCAGTACGCGGCCGGTTTCCTGGTCGGTCTGGCAGCCGGCAAGCCGCCCGAGGCCTGCGGTCGCCTCGGTTCGCTGGCCGCCGCCGAAGTCATCTCCCACTACGGCCCCCGCCCCCAGACCTCCCTGCGCGACTTGGCGGCGGCGCGGGGGCTTTAGAGCGCGTTGTCGCAAAAGTGGGAACTGGTTTTGCGATCGGAAAGCGCTCGAGTGTTTGAGATGGCGGGACCGCTCAATCCGGCGCCTTCCGCTTCAGCGCCACATAGAGCGCCCCTTCCCCGCCATGGCGGCGGTGGGCTTCGGCGAGACCGGCGACGAGCGCCCGCAGGGGCGGCTCGGCGAGCCATTCGGGGACCCGCCGGCGCAGCACGCCGGCGCCTAATAGTCCCTTGCCGGTGATGACCAGGATGGAGCGCCGCCCCTCGGCGTGGCCGCGCAGCAGGAACGCCGTCAGAGCCGCGCGGGCGCGGTCCTGGCTCATGCCGTGGAGATCGAGCCGCCCTTCCAGGGCCACCCGCCCCGACGCCAGCCGATGCAGCCGGCGCGGTTCGAGGCTCTCGGCCGGCGCCTGGGCGGACCTTGCGGCCAAGACCGGCGCCGGCCGGGGCGCGGCCGGCGCAAAGGACCGTCGTTCCGCCGCCGAGGCGTCCGGCGCGTCGGCCGCCCACGCCGCTCGGCCCGGCAAGGGGCGCACCGTGGCCGCGACCAGTCTCCACAATTGACGATCGGAGAGCCGGCGGGCCGGTCGATCGGCCTTCCGGGTCACGAGCCCGGCGGGTCGAGCGGGGTCAGGCGATAGAGGCGCAGGGCGTGGCGCACCCGTCCCGCTTCCTCGCCGGCCGCCGGCCCCTCACCCAGATAGAGGTCGGCCCGCGCCGCGCCCTTGATCGCCCCGCCGGTGTCCAGGGCCACCGTCAGGCGCCGGTAGGTCGGCACGGCGCCGGCCAGGGCGGGCGCGCCGGCGTCGATCCACAGCATCTCTCCCAACGGGTGGCTGGCGGGGTCCACCGCGACGGTGCGCCCGGCGATCAGCGGCGCGCCGGCCGCGCCGGCCGGTTCGCCGCCGTCGTCGGGACCCAGGCGGAAGAACACATAGCGAGGATCGAGGGCCATGATCTGGTCGGCCCGCCCGCCGCGGTTGGCGGCCAGCCAGCTTCGGATCGCGTCGGCGGAGGTGTCGTCGTCGGCCAGCAGGCCGGCTTGGCGCAGCGGCGCGGCGACGCCGACGAACGGCGCGCCGTTGGTTCCATCGAACATCGCGCGCATCCGCGCTCCGCCGGGGAACACCAGCACGCCCGATCCCTGGATCTGCATGAAGAACAGGTCTTCGGGCCGCATCCAGGCCAGGGCGCCGGGGGCCGGGCGCGCCTCGATCGCCGCGCGGTCTCCCGCCGCGTCCGGATCGGCGGGCCTGGGCCGGACCGGCGCGGCGAAGACGCCGTCGGGGCTGGGCCGGGCCTCGTAGACCGGCGAGAAATAGGCGGTCAGAAGGCCCTCCCGCGGGATCGCCTCGGGGCGGAAATTCGCCTCCAGAAACGCCCGCGCCGCCGACTCGTCGGCCGCGCCCAGCATCAGGGCGCGCCCGCACACCCCGGCCAGGGCGGCGTCGCGCGTCACCTCGCAGCCCTTTTCGAACGCGGCCACGGCGGCGGCGTGGTCGTCGTCCGCCCAGCCGGCCAGATCGGCGAAGGCGTTGCTGGGCGGCGGGGCGGGAGGCGAGGGCGGCGCGGGCGGGGGAAGTGAGCGGAGGGGCCAGGGCGGCTCAAATTGAGGCGGCGGGACGAACGCCAGCGGGGCCGGCGCGGGCGGCCCTCGCCCCGCCGTGGCGCAGGCGGCAAGCACCCCCGCGGCCAGAACGACCGCGGCGACCTTCCGAAGCTGAAAACGCATTACGCCTCCGCGGCGTCGACGTGGATCAGCGTCCAGTTGGGGTTGCGGCTCTTAAGATTGCGTTCAAAGGTCCACACTTCCGCCGTGCGCCGGTCGTCCACCGCTTCGCCGTCCGAGCCCTTGGAGCGGCTGCGCAGTTCGGCCAGGAACCGAACCGAGGCCTTGGCCACGTCGCCCAACAGGTCGATGCGTTCCAGATCCGCCCGGGGCGGCTGGAGGAAATCGACGCTTTCGGTGCGGCCCTCGCTCTCCCGCGCCTTGATCGCGGTGTCGAACCCGTCCATGACCTGGGGGGCCAGCAGGGGCGTGAGAGCGGCCCGGTCGCCGGACGCGAAAGCCTTGACGATGGTCTGGTAGGCGCCGCGGGCGCCCTGCAGGAACTGGCCGACATCGAAGCTCGGATCGCGCGCCCGCACCGCCGCCAGGGCGCCCAGCGGCGAATCCTCGGGCGCCGCCGGCGCGGCCAGGCGCGGCGCCTCGCCAGGCGCCGCGGCGGCCGGGGCGCGCGTCACATCCTCCGGGCCGCGCCCGACCTTGCGGCCGAGAACGGCGTAGAGCTGGAAGAGAACGACGGCCGCCAGGGCGGCGAGGATGATGAGTTCCAGAACCTGCACGGCGACACCGAAGGCTGCTTCAAAGACAAGCGATGGGCCCTATATAGGCGCGATCGCGGCCCGCGTCAGCGTCGGCGTTGCCGCTCGCCGGGTCGCATGATAGCGCAGCGGCGCGAGGGCGCCTCGCCAAACGACGAGCAACGGACTTTTTCGAGCATGACCGACACCACGAGTCCGCCGCCCCCCGTCGGCCCCGGCGACCCCGGCGGCCCAAACGGCGCCCAGGGCGACGCCGATCAGCCGGGCATCCGCATCCTGGCGCAATATATCCGCGACCTCTCTTTCGAGAGCCCCCACGCGCCGGAATCCCTGCGCGGCGGCGAGAACCCGCCCCAGATCGATCTGGGCGTGGAGCTGAACGCCAAGGGCCGCGACGACGGCCTGTTCGAGATCGAGCTGAAGCTCACCGCTCGCGCGGCGCGCGAGACCCAGGCGATCTTCCATATCGAACTCGTCTACGCCGGCCTCTTTCAGCTCGCCGGCGTGCCCGCCGCCGACATGGAATCGGTGCTGATGATCGAATGTCCGCGCTATCTCTTCCCGTTCGCGCGCCGGATCATCGCCGATCTTTCTTCCGAGGGCGGCTTTCCGCCGTTCATGCTCGAGCCGCTCGATTTCGCCGGCATCTACGCCGCCCGCCGCGCCCAGGCCGCCGCCGGGGCGGTCGGCAACGCCTAGCTACGATCTGGACTCCTCGAAACTCAGCCATACCACCGCCCCCTTGAGCTCGGTGGCGACGAAGGCCTGGTGGGCGGCCTTTTCCGCGTCGGTCAGGCGCGGCACCAAAGGTCGCGGGCGGGCGCCGTAGGCGGCCTGGGCGATGGCCGCTCCGACCCCCAGAGCGGCGGCCGCTTCCAGATCGAGCCGGCGCTCGCGACCGCCGCGCAGCTCCAGATAGACGCCGGCCAGGAGCCGCGCATCGATGAGGGCGCCGTGCTTCTCCCGCTCGGCCAGGGAGATCTTGAACCGCTTGCACAGAGAATCGAGGGAGTTGGAGAGGCCCGGAAAGCGCTTCTGGGCCAGGCCCAGGGTGTCGATCCAGCGCTCGGCCGGCAGCTCGGCGCGCCCGGCCCGTCCCAGCTCGTGGTTGACGAAGCCACGGTCGAAGGCGGCGTTGTGGGCGATCAGAGGGGCGCTCTCGACGAAAGCCAGAAAGGCGTCGACCACTTGCGCGTCGGCGAAGCGCGGCTTGCCGGCCAGGGAGGCGCGCGAGATGCCATGCACCCGCTCGGCGTCCGGATCGATGTCGCGCTCGGGGTCGATGTGGCAGTGGAAGTGCCGCCCGGTGGGGGCCAGGTCGTCGAGCTCGACGCAGGCGATCTCGATCAGGCGATGGCCGGACCTGGGGTCGAGCCCAGTGGTTTCGGTATCCAGAACGATCTCGCGCGCCATGACCGATCAATGCCCTGCTTCGCGGGCGGCGCGCAAGGCGTTCAGAATTTCGTCCACGTGCTTTCGCGCGTGCTCCAGACCGCGGCTTGTATCGATGACGAAGTCAGCCCGGGCGCGCTTTTCCACATCGGAGGTCTGGGCAGTCAGCAGGGCGGCGAATTTGGCCTCGGTCATGCCGGGCCGGGCCAGAACCCTCTGGCGCTGGACCTCGGGCGGCGCGGAGACCACCACCACCGCATCGACGCTCCCCTCGCCACCGGTTTCGAAGAGCAGCGGGATGTCCAGCACCACGATATCGGCGCCCGAAGCTTGCGCGGCGGCGAAGAAGGCGGCGCGCGCCTCGCCCATCAGGGGGTGGACGATGGCGTTGAGGCGCGCCAGGGCGGCGGGATCGCCGAGCACGTGGGCGCCCAGCCTTTCGCGGTCCACCGCGCCATCCCCGACCGCCCCGGGGAAGGCCGCCCCGACCGCCGCCACGCCTGCGCCGCCGGGCGCGTAGAGCCGGCGCACTTCGGCGTCGGCGTCATAAACGGGGACACCGGCCGCCGCGAACATCGCCGCCGTGGTCGTCTTGCCCATGCCGATCGAGCCGGTGAGGCCGATGACGATCATGGCCGCGCCGCCAGAGCCGCCAGGGCCAGGGTGCGGACGTCGATGTCGGGTGCCGGTCGGCCGAACAGGGCCGCGAAGCTGGGCTTCGCCTGGCCGATCAGCATGGCCAGGCCATCGACGGCGTGAAGGCCCAGCGCCCGCGCCTCCTCGAGCAGGGCGGTCTCCAGCGGCCGATAGACCATGTCCATCGCCACCGCGCCCCTCGGCGCCTGGCCGAGCGGCAGCGCCGGTCCATGGTCGCCGTTCCATGCCGCCGGCGTGGCGTTGATCACCGCGACGGCGCCGGCCAGGGCCCGGCCGGCCGCCTCCACGGAGAACGCTTCCGCCTTGTCGCCCACCAGGCGGGCGAGACCCTCCGCCCGCGCCGCCGAGCGGCTGACGATGCGCACGCTGGGCGCGCCGGCTTCCAGCAGGGCGGCGGCCACGCCCCTCGCCGCCCCGCCGGCCCCCAGAATGACCACCGGGCCGGCGGCCGGGTCGAAACCCGGCGCCTGCTGCGCGAGGGCGGCCAGCAGGCCTTCGCCGTCGGTGTTGTCGGCCCAGGTCGTCCCGTCGCGCTCGAAGATCAGCAGATTGGCCGCCCCGGCTCGGCGGGCGCGGTCGCTGGCCCGGTCGGCCCAGCCCAGGGCCGCCTCCTTGAACGGCGCCGTGACGTTGAGGCCGCGCACCGCCCCGCCGCGCAGGCCCTCGACGAACCGTTCGAAACTGTCCGCCGGCGGGGCGAACGCCACATAGACCGCGTCGAGCCCGGCCGCCGCGATCCAGGCGTTGTGGATGAGCGGGCTCAGCGAATGGCTCACCGGCGCGCCCGCCACCCCGGCCACCAGGGTGGTCCCCGAGATGGCCAAGGTCATAGGCCGAGCGCGCCTTCACGGCGCAGCACGCCCAGCAAGGGGATCAGGGGCAGGCCGAGGATGGAGAAGTAGTCGCCGTCGATCGCCTCGAAAAGCTGCGCGCCGGCGCCCTCGATCTGGTAGCCGCCCACCGACGAGAGGACGCGCTCGCTGACGCGCGCCAGATAGCCGTCGAGGAAGGCTTGCGAAAACGCCCGCATGGTCAGGCTGGCCGTGTCGGTGAGGCGCCAGACGGTCGCGCCATCCCGCGCCACCACCACGGCGGCGTGCAGCCTGTGGGTTCGGCCCCTCAGGGACAGCAAGCGCTCGCGCGCCTCGCTCATATCCGCCGCCTTGTCGCGGAGCGCGCCATCGAGATCGAGGGTCTGGTCGGCGCCGATCACCAAGCCGGGCCGGGTTCGCGAAACGGCGACCGCCTTCAAGGTCGCCAGCTCGGCGGCCACGGATCGCGGCGTGCCGCCCCCCTCCAGCAAGGCCGGCTTCACGGCCTCTTCATCGATCCCCGAGGCGACCACCTCGAAATCCACCCCCGCGCCCCTCAGGATCGCCGCCCGCGTGGCGCTTTTCGAGGCCAGGGTGACAGCGATCACCCCAGCACCTCCACCTGGCCCCGGCCGCCCGAGAGGATGTTGATCACCGCCGCGGCCGTCTCTTCCACCGAGCGGCGGGTCACGTCGATCACCGGCCAGCGCTGGCGCTCGAACAGACGCCGCGCCTCGACGATTTCGGCCCGCACCGCCTCGGTGTCCACATAGCTACTCTCGCGATCCTCGTTGAGGCCGCGCAGGCGGTTGCGCCTTATCTGCACCAAGCGGTCGGGCGAGACGGTGAGACCGACCACCGGCGTCGTCCCCAGATCCAGCAGGGCGTCGGGGAGGCGCGCGCCGGGCACCAGGGGCACATTGCCGGCCCGCACCCCGCGGTGGGCCAGATAGATGCAGGTCGGCGTCTTGGAGGTTCGCGACACCCCGACCAGAACCACGTCGGCCCGCGACAGATCCTGGCCGCCCTGGCCGTCGTCATGGCCAAGGGCGTAGGACAGCGCGTCCATGCGGTTGAAATAGTCGGTGTCGAGCATGTACTGCGCCCCCACCCGGGTCGAAAGCGCCGCCCCGATGTGCCGCGACAGGGCCGAAACCAGGGGATCGAGCGCCGCGATGCACGGCATGTCGAGCTTCTGGCAGCCGATCTCGAGGACGTGGCGAAGTGCGCCGTCGACGATGGTGTGCAGGACGACGCCCGGCGCATTGGCGATCTCTTCGAGGGCGCGGCTGAGCTGCCGCTGCGAGCGCACCAGGGCGTAGATATGTTCGATGGGCAGGACATTGTTGAACCTCGCGCACACCGCGCGGGCCATGGCGTTGAGCGTCTCGCCGGTGGAATCCGACACCAGATGGACATGGAAATAGGTGGCGAGGCGAGCGGGCGAAGACATGGCGCCTTCCTCCTTAGGCCAACGCCGGCGGCGAACAATATCTGTGGAGGAGGGCGTTAACCATTGCTTAACCCTTGTGTCTGGAAGCGCCGGACGTGGTGGATGAATCCGCCCGGCGGACCGCGCGCCGGGCCGACGGGGGACGAATCGGCCCCCCGTTCACGCCTCGTCCCCACTGTAGGAGTCCTGTGAGCCGATCGGCCGGTCCTCTCCACAGCCTAAGCTCCTCGACAGGCCGTCCCCGATCCATCCCCAATCGTCCTAACCGCGTTGCCTTTAATATCAAACGAGTAGCTGCATCTCCCGGCTTGTCCCCGGGCCGCCAGAGGCCAAACTCCCAGTCCCAGATCTGTGCGTGGGCCTGGGCAATGTCGGCGCCCTTGGCCGTCGGTCCCCGTTATCGGCCGCCCTGACTCTTCCTTTTCCAAGAGTCTAAATCCTTTCTTAAGAGTCTGTCGGAAGGCGCCCGGAACGGCCACGCTTGAGATTGGTCGCCCAACTGGCTCTAAGGGGCGCCATGACCTCCCCGCCGTGTCCCCGTCTCCTTCGGGTTCTGAAAGGACAGCCGGTCGATCGCCCGCCTATCTGGTTCATGCGCCAGGCCGGTCGCTCGCTCCCCGAATACCACCAGCTGCGCGAAGGGGCGAGCGACTTCATCGCGTTCTGCCACGATCCCGTCATGGCCGCCGAAGCGACCTTGCAGCCCATGCGGCGGTTCGCCTTCGACGCCGCCATCGTGTTCGCCGACATCCTGCTGCTGCCACGCGCCCTGGGCCAGGCGGTGTGGTTCGAGGAGGGCGAGGGACCGCGGCTGGGTCCGCTGCCGCAAATCGCCGCCCTGGCCGGAGAGATCGAGGCCTCGACCGGCCGGCTGGCGTCGGTGGGCGAGACCCTGCGCCTGGCGCGGGCCGGCCTGGCCGCCGATCGGGCGTTGATCGGCTTCGCGGGCGGTCCGTGGACGGTGGCGACCTATATGCTGGAGGGGCGCGGCGGCGACCGGGCCGGCGCGCGAGCCATGGCCTTCGCCGAACCGGCGCGGATCGACGCCCTGATCGAGGTGCTGGTGCAGGCCACGGCGCGGTATCTGGCCCTGCAGGCGAGGGCCGGCGCCCAGGTGCTGCAACTGTTTGAATCCTGCGCGGAATTATTGCCGGAAGATGTGTTCGAGCGCTTGGTCGTCGCCCCCCATGCGCGTATCCTCGCGCGCCTGCGCGCCGAGGGGATCGAGACCCCGGTGATCGGCTTTCCGCGCGGCGCCGGCGCCCTGGTCGAAAACTATGCCGAAGGCGCGAAGGTGCAGGCGGTCAGCCTCGACGTTCAGGCGCCCGCCGCCCTGGGCCGCCGCTTGCAGCAACGGCTGGCCATTCAGGGGGCGCTCGATCCTCTTCTGCTGCGGGCAGGGGGCGCGGCCCTGGATGGGCGGGTCGAACAGCTGCTCGAGCAATGGGGGGGCGGCCCCTACATTTTCAATCTCGGCCACGGGGTTCTGCCCGACACCCCGCTTGATCACATCGAGCGGGTGGTGGCGCGGGTGACAGGCCGATGAGCGCCGGCGCCAAGATCGCGGTCGTACTGTTCAACCTCGGCGGACCCGACGGGCCGGCCGACGTGCGGCCCTTTCTGGAGAACCTGTTTTCGGATCCGGCCATCATCGGCGGCCCCGCCATGGTTCGTCGGCCGCTTGCCGCCTTCATCGCCCGCGTCCGCCAGCGCTCGGCCATCGCCAACTACGCGGTCATGGGGGGCGGCTCGCCGCTGCTCGTCCAAACCCAAGCCCAGGCCGCGGCGCTGGAGACCGCCCTGGCCGCCCGTCTGCCGGGCGCGGCGGTCAAGGTCTTCATCGCCATGCGCTATTGGACTCCGAGCACGCGGGAAATCGCCGCGCGGGTGGCGGGGTTTTGCCCTGATCGGATCGTGCTTGCGCCGCTGTATCCGCAGTTCTCCACCACCACGGCCGCTTCGTCCCTGGCCGCCTGGGACAAGGCCTACGCCGGTCCTGGGACAAGCCGGGCCATCTGCTGCTGGTACGACAACGCCGGCCTCATTGAGGCCCACGCCGCCCGCATCGACGAAACGTGGCGGGCGGCAGGCCGCCCGAAGGTGCGCCTGCTGTTCTCCGCCCACGGCCTGCCGCAAAGGATCGCCTCGTCGGGCGATCCCTACCAATGGCAGATCGAGACGACCTGCGCCAAGGTCGCCGCCCGCCTTGGGGCCGGCTGGGATTGGCGGATCTGCTATCAGAGCCGGGTGGGGCCGATGAAATGGCTGGGGCCTTCCACGCCGGACGAGATCGCGGCGGCGGGGGCCGAGGGGGTGGGCGTATTGATAGACCCGATCGCCTTTGTCTCCGAACATATCGAGACCCTGGTCGAACTGGATCGGGACTACGCCGCCCTGGCCAAGGCGGCCGGCGTGCCGGTCTATCTGCGCGCGCCGGCGGTCGGAACCCACCCGGCCTTCATCGACGGCCTGGCGGGCGCCGTGCGGCGCGCCCTGGATCGCTCGGGCGCGACGCCCGACGGCGAGCCCTGTCCGGCCGCGCTCGGCCGATGCGGGCGCCGGCCGGGGAGCGCAACACCATGATATTCAACATTCTTCGCGGCCTTCACATTCTGGCCGTGATCGCCTGGATGGCGGGCCTTCTCTATCTGCCCCGCCTCTTCGCCTACCACACCCGCGCGGCGGTCGGCTCGGAGATGGACGAGACCTTCAAGACCATGGAGGTCAAGCTGCTGCGGATCATCATGAATCCGGCCATGGTCGCGGTCGTTCTTCTGGGGGCGAGCCTGGTGTGGTTCGACGGCGCGCAAATCCTGCGCGCGCCCTGGATGATCGTGAAATTGGCCGGGGTGGGTTTTTTGCTCGTCTGGCATCACTATCTTGCGGTGGCGCGCAAGCGCCTGGCCGAGGGTCGACGTGATCGCTCCGAGCGCTTCTGGCGGATGACCAACGAGCTGCCCTTTCTGGCCGCCATTGTCATCGTTCTGGCGGTGACCACCAAGTTCGGCGCCTGAGCCCGCCTGAAAAAGGGAACCCTTGACCTTGGTCGCGCCTTGTGTTTCCGCTTAGGGCAAGAAACGTGACCTCGATCTTGAGGCGCGTTTCTCCCGCCTCTTAAAGGATCGCGCCGCCCGTTCGTCGGCCAGCGCGCGCTCCTTCCCCGCCTCCATCCGTCTCGGCGTTTCTTTTTCAATCGCACGCGGCGGCCACTCCCGATCCCCGTTCGCGGGTTCGGATCCTCTCAATGAAGAGTTCAACACCACAATGTCAGACGTCCTCGACATCGAAGCCGCCCCATCGGCCGATGAGACCGCCATGGAGGCCGATAACGGCCGTGACCTGGCCGAACCCACCGAGGCCAGCAAGGCGATCGCGACCCTCGGCATCACCCGCATGTCCCTGCAGGAACTGAAGGAGAGGTCGCCGGCCGATCTGCTCGCCTTCGCCGAACAGTTCGACATCGAAAACGCGAACGCCATGCTCAAGCAGGACATGATGTTCGCCATCCTCAAGGCGTCGGCCGAGGAGGGGGTCGAGATCTTCGGCTCGGGAACCCTGGAAGTCGTTCAGGACGGCTTCGGCTTCCTGCGCAGCCCGGAGGCCAACTATCTGCCCGGCCCCGACGACATCTATGTCAGTCCCTCGCAGATTCGCCGCTTCGGCCTGCGCACCGGCGATACCGTCGATGGCGGCATCCGCGCCCCGCGCGAGGGCGAGCGCTATTTCGCCCTGACCAAGGTCGATCAGATCAACTTCGAGAATCCGGACAACGTCCGCCACAAGGTTCATTTCGACAATCTGACGCCGCTCTATCCCGATGAGCGGCTGACCATGGAAATCGACGATCCGACCCTGAAGGACCGCACCGGCCGGGTGATCGACATCATCGCCCCCTTGGGAAAAGGCCAGCGCTGCCTGATCGTCGCCCCGCCCCGGGTCGGCAAGACGATCATGATGCAGAACATCGCCAAATCGCTCGCCGCCAACCACCCCGAATGCTACCTCATCGTGCTCCTGGTCGATGAGCGGCCCGAGGAAGTCACCGACATGCAGCGCACGGTGAAGGGCGAGGTCATCTCCTCCACCTTCGACGAACCGGCCACCCGCCACGTCCAGGTCGCCGAAATGGTCATCGAAAAGGCCAAGCGCCTGGTCGAGCACAAGCGCGACGTGGTCATCCTGCTGGACAACATCACCCGCCTGGGCCGCGCCTACAACACCACCGTCCCCTCGTCGGGCAAGGTGCTGACCGGCGGGGTGGACGCCAACGCCCTGCAGCGGCCCAAACGCTTCTTCGGTGCCGCGCGCAACATCGAGGAGGGCGGCTCGCTGACCATCATCTCCACGGCGCTCATCGACACCGGCAGCCGGATGGACGAGGTGATCTTCGAGGAGTTCAAGGGCACCGGCAACTCCGAGATCATCCTCGACCGCAAGGTCTCCGACAAGCGCATCTTCCCGGCCATCGACGTGCTGAAATCCGGCACCCGCAAGGAAGAACTGATCACCCCCCGCGACCAGCTTCAGAAGACCTTCGTCCTGCGCCGTATCTTGAACCCCATGGGTCCGCAGGACGCCATCGAGTTCCTCCTCGACAAACTCCGCAACTCCAAGAACAACGCCGACTTCTTCCAGTCGATGAATACTTGAAAGAATGCGGACGAGACGTCCGCCCTCCCAACCGGGACGCAACGCCTCGGAGCGCGGGCGTCTCGCCCGCGTCTTATCGTCGGCGTCGCGAAATGTCCTACGGAATCAGCACGCTCGCCCCGGTCGTCGCCCGCCCCTCCAACGCCTCGTGAGCGCGCCGCGCTTCGGACAGGGGAAATGTCTGGCCGATCTCGATCCTGATCTTGCCGGCGCCGATCATCTCGAACAGGGCGGCGGCGCTGGCGTCGAGTTCTTCGGTCGTGGCGATGTAGTCGAAGAGGGTCGGGCGGGTGAAGAAGAGGGAACCGGCGCGGGAGAGGCGCAGGGGCTCGAAGGCCGGGACAGGGCCCGAGGCGTTGCCGAAGCTGACGAAGACCCCGCGCCGGGCGAGGCTGGCGAGGGTCCCCTCGAAGGTATCCTTGCCGACAGAATCGTAGGCGACCTGGACGCCCTCGCCGCCGGTCAGTTCGCGAACCCGGGCGGCCACGTCCTCGTCGCGGGAAAGAATCACCTCGTCGCACCCGAATGACCTCGCGAGCGCCGCCTTTTCCACCGAACCGACCGCGCCGATCACCCGCGCGCTCCGCGCCTTGGCCCATTGGACGAGGATCGTTCCCACGCCTCCGGCGGCGGCGTGGACGAGAACGGTTTCGCCGCTCTTCACCGGGTGGCAGCGGCGCAGCAGGAACTCAGCCGTCATCCCCTTGAGCAGGGCCGCCGCGGCGATCTGGAATGGGATGGCTTCGGGCAAGCGCACGGCGCGATCGGCGGCGACGATCTGCGCCTCGGCGTACGCGCCGGATCCCAGATAGGCGACGCGGTCGCCGACCGCGAACCGATTGACGCCTCCGCCCACCGCCTCGACGACGCCGGCGGCTTCCTGGCCAAGCACGGCGGGAAATTTGATTGGGTAGAGGCCGGAGCGCTGATAGGTGTCGATGAAGTTGAGACCGATCGCCACATGGCGGACCAGAATCTGGCCTTCGGCCGGGACGGGCGTCGGGATATCCACCACCTCCAGGACCTCGGGGCCGCCGGCCTGGCGGGCGCGAACGGCCAGCATCAGAGGTTTTCGCTGAAGAAGGCCAGGGTCCGGCGCCAGGCGAGCGCGGCGTCGGCGGCGTCGTAGTGATCGCCTCCCTTGCGGGAGAAGGCGTGGTCGCGGTCCGGGTAGCGGTGAATCTCTATCCCCGGCCGGTCGCCCAGGGCCGCGACGATCGCCTCCTGCGCCAGCCTGGGAACGAACTGGTCCTCGCTGGCCATATGCAGGAGCAGCGGCTTGGCGAGCGCGGCCGCCTCGTCCACATGGCGCTCGATTCCCACCCCATAGTAGGCGACGCAGGCGTCCGCGTCGGTGCGCGTCGCGGCGAGGAAGGCGAGCAGCCCGCCCAGGCAGAAACCCACCGCCCCGACGTGGCCCGAGCAGCCCGGGTCGCGGCGCACATGATCCACCGTCGCGGCGATGTCGCGCACGCCGGCGTCCACATCGAAGGCGGCGAACAGGGCGAAGGCGCGCTTGACCTCCGCCTCGGTCTGGTCGGTGATGTCGATGCCCGGTTCGATCCGCCAGAAGAGATCTGGACAGATGGCGAGGTAGCCGGCCTCCGCAAGATCGTCGGCGATGTCGCGCATTACCTGATTGACCCCGAAAATCTCCTGAATGACCACGATGGCCGGCGCGGGCGCGGTCACGGGCCTCGAGATGTAGGCGACGAAGTCCCCGTCCGGTGTGGAAATGGTGGTGGAGTCGCCCATTGTGAGTCCTCGATCGGCGCCGATGTGGCGTCACCCCTAGCGCGCCCGAGGCCACGTGGCCCATAACAAAGTCGTCAAAACGAACGGAGGCTCAGTCCATGAAAGCCAAATTGGAAGTCGATTGCACCCCGGCCGAGGCGCGCGCCTTTCTGGGATTGCCCGATGTCGGTGCCCTCAATGAACACATGGTGAGGGAGATGAAGAAGCGGATGGACGCGAACCTGGCCGCAGCCGCGCCAGAAGAGCTGATGCGAAACTGGATGGTGTTCGGCGGCCAGGCGTCCGAACAGTTCATGAAGCTGATGACGGCGGCGGCGGCCTCGGCGCGGCCGGGCGCGCCGAAGGGCGGATGACCGACACCATCTTCGCCCTGGCCACCGCGCCGGGCCGAGCGGCGGTCGCGGTCCTGCGCGTGTCGGGGCCGGAGGCGATGCGGGCCCTGCGCAGTCTCACGTCGAGAGCGCCCAGTCCGCGGCGCGCGGCGGTGCGGGTGTTGCGCGCGGCCGACGGGACGATCCTCGATCGCGCCCTGGTCCTCTGGTTCCCGGCCCCGGCCAGCTTCACCGGCGAGGACTGCGCCGAACTGCATCTCCATGGTGGCGCGGCGGTGATCGACGGCGTCACGGCGGCCTTGCTGGGCGCGGGGCTGCGGTTGGCCGAACCGGGCGAGTTCACGCGCCGCGCCTTCGAAAACGGCAAGCTCGATCTCGACCAGGCCGAGGCGATCGGCGATCTGATCGATTCGGAGAGCGCCGCCCAGGCGCGCCAAGCCTTGGGCCAACTCGAGGGCGCGCTCGGCCGGCGCTACGGGGCTTGGCGCGAGGCGCTCATCGACGCCCTGGCTCATCTCGAGGCGGCGGTGGACTTTCCCGACGAGGGCCTCGCGCCAGAGGTGGCCGAGGGCGCACGGGCGTCGCTGGAACATCTGCTGTCCGATCTGGGCGCGGCCCTGGCCGACGCGGATCGAGGCCGGCGGGTGCGCGAGGGCTATCGGGTGGCCATCGTCGGCGCGCCCAACGCCGGCAAGAGCAGCCTTCTCAACGCCCTGGCCCGCCGAGACGCCGCCATCGTCACAAAGACCGCCGGAACCACCCGCGACGTCATCGAGGTTCCGCTCGCCGCGGGCGGCTATCGGACAATCCTTGCCGACATGGCGGGAGTGCGCCGCAGCGAAGACCCGATCGAGGCGGAGGGGGTGCGGCGCGCCAAGGCGTGGGCCGAAAGCGCCGATTTGCGCCTGTGGGTCGTCGATCGGAGCGCCGGCGACGGGGCGTGGGCGCTGGCCGCGCCCCTCGTCCTGGACGGCGATTTGTGCCTGCTGAACAAGTCGGACCTGCCGGCCGGCGCCGACGGCTTCGCGGCCCGTGGCATGGCCGCCGACCGGAAGTTGGACTGTCTCGATGTCTCGCTGACATCATCGGGCGCCGGGGCGATCCGCGATTGGCTCCAGCGGCGGGTTGTTCGAGAGCTGGCCGGCGGCGATTTCCCGGCCGCCACGCGCGCGCGGCATCTGGACCTTTTGACGGAGGGCCGGGACCATCTGGGCCGCTCCCTGGACAATCTCGCCGACCCTGAACTGGCGGCGGAGGACATCCGGCTCGCCCTTCGCGCGCTTGGGCGAGTCACCGGGCGGGTGGGGGCCGAGGATGTGCTGGACCGGGTGTTCGCGAGCTTCTGCATCGGCAAGTAAGCCTGTTTCACGTGAAACAACCGCCGGATCCGCTCGACTGGCGCGGCCCAGTGAGCTATGGGATTCCCACGCGCCCCCGCTCGTTGGGCGCGTTGTTTTTGGAACCGCGCGGTGGCCAAGATCTGGGATGTTATCGTCATCGGCGGCGGCCACGCCGGGTGCGAAGCCGCGTCGGCGGCCGCCCGCGTGGGCGCCTCCACCTTGCTCCTCACCCACAAGCTTGAAACCATTGGCGAAATGTCCTGCAACCCGGCCATCGGCGGCCTGGGCAAGGGTCACCTCGTGCGGGAGATCGACGCCCTGGACGGCCTGATGGGGCGGGTGGCCGACCGGGCCGGCATCCAGTTCCGCCTGCTCAATCGCTCACGGGGGCCGGCGGTTCGTGGCCCTCGGGCGCAGATCGACCGCACCCTCTATCGCGAGGGCATGCGCTCCGCCCTGTCGGGGCAGGCCAATCTGGAAATCCGCGCCGAGGCGGCCGAGGATCTGCTGGTCGAGGGCGGACACGTGACCGGGGTCGTGGGCGCGAGCGGCGACGTCCATCGCGCCCGCGCGGTGGTGCTGACCACGGGCACCTTCCTCAAGGGCGTCATCCATCGCGGCGAAGAGCGGATCGCCGCCGGGCGCCTGGGCGATGCGCCCGCCATCGGCCTGGCCGACCGCCTCTACGGTCTGGGCTTGGCCATGGGACGGCTGAAGACCGGCACGCCGCCGCGTCTGGACGGGCGGACGATCGACTGGAGCGGCCTGGACATGCAGGCCGGCGACGAGACTCCGACGCCGTTCTCCTTCCTGACCGAAGCGATTGCCGGGCGGCAGATCCAATGCGGGGTGACGGCGACTACGCCAGCGACCCACGCCATCATCGCCGAACATCTTGCGGAATCGGCGGTCTACGGCGGCCGCCTGAGCGGCCGCGGGCCGCGCTATTGCCCTTCTATCGAGGACAAGGTGGTCCGGTTCGGCGACCGCGACAGCCATCAGATCTTCCTGGAGCCGGAGGGCCTGGACGATCCCACCGTCTATCCCAACGGCATTTCCACCTCGCTGTCGCGGGAGACTCAGGCGCGGTTTCTGCGCACCATTCCGGGACTCGAGCGGGCCGAGGTTTTCCGTTATGGCTACGCCATCGAGTACGACTACGTCGATCCGCGCGAGCTCGATCCGGGGCTGCAGGTGAAGAGGTTGGCCCGGCTCTTTCTGGCCGGCCAGATCAACGGCACGACCGGCTATGAGGAGGCCGCCGCGCAGGGATTGATGGCCGGATTGAACGCGGCTTTGGGTGCGCGCGGTCGCTCCCCGGTCGTTTTTGGCCGCGACGAGGGTTACATCGGGGTGATGATCGACGACCTGGTGACGCAGGGCGTCACCGAGCCCTACCGCATGTTCACCAGTCGCGCCGAATACCGCCTGCGCCTGCGCGCTGACAATGCCGACCAGCGGCTGACCGCGCGCGGCGTGGCCGCGGGGTGCGTGGGATCGGAGCGGGCCAGCGCCTTCTCGGCCAAGGCGGCGATGCTGGAGGCGGCGCGCGCTCAGGCCGCCGCGCTGACCCTCTCGCCCAAGGAAGCGGCCAGGGCCGGCTTCAAGGTCAATCCGGACGGCCAGCGGCGCTCGATGAGCCAGCTCCTGGCCCATCGGGACATCGGATTTGCCGATCTGATCGCGGTCTGGCCGGTCCTCGCCGGCTGGCCGGCTTTCGCGCGCGAGCAGATCGAGATCGACGCCGCCTATGCGGGCTATCTGGGCCGCCAGGACGCCGACATCGAACTCTTCCGCCGCGACGAGGCCCTGACGCTGCCGAGCGGCCTCGACTATGGGGCCATGGGGGGCCTCTCGAACGAGGCGCGCGAAAAGCTCGGCGCCGTGCGGCCGGCGACCCTGGGCCAGGCGGCCCGCATCGAGGGCGTGACGCCGGGCGCGGTCACTGCCCTCTTGGCCCATGTCCGACGCCACCGCGCCGCATGAGGCGCCGCCCCTGCCCGAAGGCTTCTTCGAGATCATCGGAGCGAGCGCGGCGCGGCGCGCCGAGATCGAGGCCTATCGCGACATGCTGGCGCTGGCCAACGCCCAGATGAATCTGGTCGGCGCCTCCACCTTGGGCGACTTCTGGCGTCGCCACTTCATCGACAGCGCCCAATTGGCTTGGTTCGCGCCGGATGCGCGGGTGTGGGCCGACCTCGGCTCGGGCGCCGGCCTGCCCGGGATCGTTCTGGCCATACTGATGAAGGGTCGGCCCGGCGGCCACGTTCACCTGGTCGAGAGCGTGGCCAAGCGGGCCCGATTCCTGTCGGACGTCGCCGCCGCGCTCGATCTGCCGGTCAGCCTGCACCACGCCCGCGCCGAGAGCTTGGCGCTCGCCGTCGAGGTGGTGACGGCCAGAGCCTGCGCGCCGCTCACCCGGCTGCTCGGCTTCGCCCAGCCCTACATGGCGCGCGGCGCTCGCGGGCTCTTCCTGAAGGGCGCCGAGGTGGAAGGCGAAATCGCGGCGGCGCGCGGCGCCTGGCGGTTTGGCGCCGAGACCCACGAGAGCCTCAGCGACCCGCGCGGCCGGGTGCTGGCGGTGACGGAGCTGGCCCGTGCCGCTTAAGCCGCTGCGGGTTCTGGCCGTCGCCAATCAGAAGGGGGGCGTGGGCAAGACGACCACGGCGATCAATCTCGGCACCGCCTTGGCCGCCGTGGGCGAGCGGGTGCTGCTGATCGACGCCGACCCGCAAGGCAACGCCTCCACCGGCCTGGGCGTCCCGCCGCAAAGGCGGTTGAAGACCCTCTACGACGTGTTGATGGAGGGTCTGCCGATCGCCGAGGCGGCGGCGCCCACGGCGCTGCCGGGCCTGGACCTCGTGCCGGCCGAGGCCGATCTTTCTGGGGTCGAGCTCGAACTCGGCCAGACGCCCAGGCGGGCCTTCCGCCTGCGCGACGCCCTCGACCCGATCCGCGCCGGTGAGACCTTCAGCTATGTCCTCATCGACTGCCCGCCGTCGCTCAACCTGCTCACTCTCAACGCCATGGCCGCCGCCGACGCCGTGCTCGTTCCCCTGCAGTGCGAGTTTTTCGCCCTGGAGGGTTTGACGCAGCTCATCCGGACCGTGGAGATGGTGCGCGGCGCCCTCAATCCGGATTTGCAGATCCAGGGCGTGGTCCTGACCATGTACGACAAGCGCAACCGGCTGTCGGCGCAGGTGGCCAGGGACGTTCGCGACAATCTGGGCGAAAAGGTCTATCAGACGGTGATTCCGCGCAACGTGCGGGTTTCCGAGGCGCCGTCGTTCGGCAAACCGGCGCTGATCTACGATCTCAACTGCGCCGGCAGTCAGGCCTATCTGAAGCTCGCCCGCGAAGTGGTCGGCCGCGAGCGCGCCCAGCGGGCGGCGGTGGCTTGAGGGCGAAATTCGCGGAGGGCGCAATGACCGAACGCAGGGGCTTGGGACGCGGCCTTTCCGCACTTCTGGACGAGGCCGAGGCGGCGTCGACGCCGGAGGGCCGCCGCGCCGTCGGCGCCCTGGATATTCCCATCGAACTGATCGGTCGAAACGCCGACCAGCCGCGGCGCAACTTCGCCGAGGAGGAACTGGCCGGACTGGCGGCCTCCATCGCCGAGCGTGGCGTTCTTCAGCCGATCCTGGTCAGGCCCCTGGCCGAAACGCCTGGCGAATATCAGATCGTCGCCGGCGAGCGGCGGTGGCGGGCGGCTCAGCGGGCGGGCCTACGCGCCATTCCGGCCCTGGTGCGCGACCTGGACGATCTGGAAGTGATGGAGGTGGCGATCATCGAGAACATCCAGCGGGCCGATCTCAATCCGCTGGAGGAGGCGCGCGGCTACGCGGCGATGAGCGAGCGGTTCCACCGCAGCGCCGAGACTATCGCCGGCATCGTCGGCAAGAGCCGCGGTCACGTCGCCAACACCCTGCGACTGATGCGCCTTCCGGCGTCCGTCAAGGCGCATCTGGAGGCGGGCCGCCTGACCGCCGGCCATGCCCGGGCCCTCATCGATCTGGACGAGGCCGAGGCCCTGGCCGAGCGGATCGTCAAGAGCGGGCTCAATGTCCGCCAAGTCGAAGCCATGGCCCGCCGGGCGCGCGCCGCCCCGCCGCGCCCCACTCGCCCAGCCCGCGAGCAGGCCGAGCGCGACAACGATACACGGGCGCTGGAAAGCGACCTTTCCGACGTCCTGGGGCTAACGGTGGAGATTCGCGACAAGGGCGGGGCCGGAGAGGTGCGGATCGGTTACGCCACATTGGAACAGTTGGACGATCTGTGCCGGCGGCTGACGCGGGCGGCGCCGTCTGGGTCGTAGCGTCGGGGCCTACAACCCAAGCCGCCGGGCGCGGCCGGCGATGGCGAGGGCGAGGCGTTCGCCGATCAAGCGGTCGGGAGCGCCGGTCGTCTTGCAGGCCTGGTCGGCGGCGAAGATTTCCGGCTGAAGACGGTCAATCTCGGCGAGGGTCCAGGCGCGCGCCTGGCGCAGGAACTCGCGCTCGTTCTTCCAGAAGATCTTCATGTCCTTGGCCACCTGGGCCAGCGGCGAGCCAGCCTGGTGCAGGGCGGCGGCTCGCCGAAGGCGGCCGAGCTGAGCGCTCAGGGCGCGCACCGCCGCGGGCCCCTCCTCGCCTTGCTGGCCGGCCCGGCGAAGGGCGGCATGGGCGGCGGCAAGGCGGCCGCCGAAGGCGTCGATGGCGGCCTCGGCGAGGGAGCCCTGAGGCTCGACGCCGAGAAAATCAACCAGATCCTCGGCGCCGGCGACCCGGTTCTCGCCCGGACCCAGGAACAAGGCGAGCCGCTCGATCTCCTGGCGCGCCACGCCGCGCTCGGCGGGCAAACGCGAAACGAAGATTTCCAGCGCCTCAGCGGTCAGGCCCAGCTTGTCCGCCGCCAGGGCCTCGCGGGTGAAGCGGGCGAGATCGCCGGGTTCGTCGGCATAGCAGGCGATCACCGCGCAGGCGTCGGCCTTCTGCGCCATCTTGCGCAGCGGCGAGTCGGCCTTCAGATTCCCGGCCTCGATCAGGAAAAGGGCCTGGCTGTTGAAATCTCCGGCCAGATGGCGCGCCAGGGCCTGGGCGGGCGCCGCCGGCTCCTTGGCTTCCCCGTCCAGTCGCAGCCGGACGAGACGGCGGCCGCCCATCATCGAGAAGGCGGCCAGTTCCTCCTCAAGTCGGGCGCCGTCGTCGGCGAGATCGGCCTCGGTGAGCAGGGCGACATCGAAGGGATCGTCCGGTCGCGCCGTGGCGCCGGCGGCCAGGGCCTGGGCGCGCTCGCGCACGACGCCCAGATCCGGCCCGTAGACAAGCGCGGCGCGAATCGCGGCGTCCGGCGCCTTCAGGAAGCGCTCGATGTCGGGCCGCCGTTTGAGGATCATGTGGGCGGCGCGGCTCAGCGCCGCGCGCGGGCGGCCATCCAGGCGGCGAGATCGAGCTGAATCTGGCGGGCCGCGTCGGAGGCGGCGCGTTCCTGGCTGTCCTGGCGCGCCGCGATGCCGGCGTAGGGCGCGTCGGCGGCGTCGTAACTGACGTGGGAGGCGACCTGGCCGCCGTGGACCACCTTGCCGGTGGCGAGTTCCGTCAGGGTGTATTTCACGCTGACACCCAGGACATAGCGCTCGGCCACGTCGGTGATGGTGAGGCCTCGGGGGTCGCGGGTCTGGGCCACGGTCATCTCGAGGCGCCAGGCGGGCGTCGCGGTCTTGTCTCGGCCCAAGGCGTCGTCGAGATCCTCGCGGACCAGGAAGCCGACCCGGCCTTGCGGCGCCACCACGTCGATGGAAGCCAGGCCCGGCGAGACGCCCGGGGTGGCGTAGAGCGGCGTGAAGCCGCATCCGGCGAGGGTTGCGGCCGCCACGGCGAGGAGAGCCAGGGGCGCGCAGGTCCAAACGCGGCGCTCGACGCCCCCTCCGTCACGCGCGCCACGTCCCCCGCGAAGAGGCGCAGGGGAGGAGTGAAATATAGCGAGCCTTCCTTTTCTCCTCCCACGCGAGCGAAGCGAAGCGGGGGAGACCTTCCGCGGCGCTTCTTGCTCGCGCCGTGACGGAGGGGGCGTCCGCACCACTAACCCGTCACCAGATTGACGATCCGGTCCTTGACCACGATCATCTTGCGGACGGTCAGACCCTCGAGGCGGCGGGTTATGTCGGGATCGCCCAGCACGAGGGCGCGAACCTCATCCTCCGAGGCGCCCTGGGGGGCGCGCACTTCGCCGCGGCGCCTGCCGTCGATCTGCACCGGCAAAATCGTCTCCTCGTCCCGAGCCAGAGCCGGATCATAGACCGGCCAGGGGGCCCGCGCGACCATGCCCTGTTCGCCGAGCCGCCGCCAGCATTCCTCGGCCAAGTGGGGCGCGAACGGGGCGATCAGCCGCGCGAGGGCCGAAAGCGCCTGGCGGCGGGCGGCCTGGCGGGGCGCGTCGCCGGCCGGCGCGCGGGCCGATTTCAGCGCGGCGACGAACTCGTAGAGCCGGGCGATGGCGCTGTTGAAACGAAACGTCTCGATGGCCTCGGTGATTTCCTTGGTCCTCCGGTGGGTGACCCGAACCAGCGCCTCGACATCGAAGACGCTGGCGTCTTCGTTCTGGGCGTCGAATTCGCCCCACACCCGATTGATCAGCCGCCAGGACCCCTCGACGCCGGCGCTGGTCCATTGCACGTCGCGATCGGGCGGCGAATCAGAGAGGACGAAGAGGCGGACGGCGTCGACGCCATAGGCTTCGGCGATCCCAGCCGGGGCGACCACATTGCGCTTCGATTTCGACATCTTCTCGCTGTCGCCGATGATCAGCGGCTCGCCGGTGACCGCGTCCACCGCCCGCCGTGTGGTCCCTTCGATGCGCACCTGGACGGCGGCCGGTTCGACCCATTCGCCGTTCTGGCGCCGATAGGTCTCATGGGTGACCATGCCCTGGGTGAACAAGCCGGCGAACGGCTCGGCGACCCCGACAAGGCCTTCATCCTTGAGGGCGCGGATGATGAAGCGGGCGTAAAGCAGGTGAAGCACGGCATGCTCGACGCCGCCGATATACTGATCGACCGGCAACCAGTAGTCCGCCGCCGCCTTGTCGATGGGCGGCTCGGCGGCCGGGTCGGCGAAGCGGGCGAAGTACCAGGAGGAGTCGACGAAGGTGTCGAAGGTGTCGGTCTCGCGCTCGGCCGCGCCGCCGCACGCCGGACAGGTGGTGAATTTCCACGTCGGGTGACGCGCCAGGGGGTTGCCGGGTCGCGAGAAGTCCAGGCCGTCTGGAAGGCGAACGGGCAGGTCGTCCTCCGATAGCCCGATTACCCCGCAGGCAGGGCAATGCACGACCGGAATGGGGCAGCCCCAGCCGCGCTGGCGCGACACGCCCCAGTCGCGCAGGCGATAGACGGTGGCGCCCTGGCCCCGGTCGGCCGCCTCGACCCGGGCGATAGCCGCCGCCTTGGCCGCCTCGACATCCAGGCCGTCCATGAACCGCGAATTGTAGATGCGCCCCGGCCCGACATAGGCCTCGTGTTTCACGTGAAACACGGCCGGATCTTCGCCGGGCGGCAGAACGACGGGGATCACGGGCAGGTCATACTTTCGCGCGAAATCGAGATCGCGCTGATCATGGGCCGGGCAGCCGAAGATCGCCCCAGTCCCATAGTCCATGAGCACGAAGTTGGCAATCCAGACAGGCAGAACCACTGTTGAATCAAAGGGATGTTCAACCTTCATGCCGGTGTCGAAGCCGAGTTTCGCGCCGCCTTCGAGTTCGGCCTCCGAGGCGCCGCCCTTCTGACACTCGGCGACGAACGCGCCGACGCGCCGGTTCTCCCCAGCAAGGCGCTCGGCCAGCGGATGAAGGGGGCTCACCGCCACGAAGCTGGCTCCAAAGAGGGTGTCCGGCCGCGTGGTGTAGACCTCGATGCCGCCCGCCGCGGCGACCGACGGGTCGGCGAAAGCGAAGGTCAGCCGCAGACCCCACGATCGACCGATCCAGTTCTCCTGCATCAGCTTGACCTTGTCGGGCCAGCGGTCGAGGGTTTCGAGGCCGGCAAGGAGGTCGTCAGCGTAGTCGGTGATGCGCAGGAACCACTGGGTGAGTTTGCGCCGCTCCACCGGCGCGTCCGAGCGCCAGCCGCGGCCGTCGATCACCTGCTCGTTGGCGAGCACCGTCATGTCCACCGGGTCCCAGTTGACCAGGCCTTCCTTGCGGTAGGCGAGGCCGCGCTTCATCAGCTTCAGGAACAGCGCCTGCTGGCGGCCATAGTAGGCGAGATCGCAGGTGGCGAACGCGCGCGACCAGTCGATGGAAAGTCCCAGACGCTCGAGTTCGCCGCGCATGGCCGCGATGTTGCCCCGCGTCCAGGCGGCCGGATCGACGCCCCGCTTGGCGGCGGCGTTTTCGGCCGGCAGGCCAAAGGCGTCCCAGCCCATGGGATGCAGGACATTGAAGCCCCGCGCCCGCTTGAACCTGGCCACCACGTCTCCCATGGCGTAGTTGCGGGCGTGGCCGACGTGGAGATGTCCCGACGGGTAGGGGAACATCTCCAGCACATAGTATTTGGGCTTGTCGCCGCCGGTCTCGGCGCGGAAAACATCCGCCTCCGCCCAGGCGGCGCGCCACCGAGGCTCCACCTCTTTGGGATTGTAGCGAACCATCGGCGCGGGAAGACTCTAGCCCCGCAGGTTGGAGAGCCGAAGCTGCCGGGCGCGCGTGAGGATGGCGTTTTCGATGTCGGTGGAGGTCTGGTCGGCGGTGGGGGCGGGCTTCCAGCCGCCGGCCCCGTTGCTGACTTCCTTGAAAATCGTCACGTTGAGGCCATCGGCGCGCAGACGGGAATCGAGAATGTAGACGGTGGCCTTGAACCGCTCGTCAGGCTTTTCGGGGTTGGCGTACCAGTCGGTGATCACCACCCCGCCAAACGGATCGGCCGAGGCCAGAGGCATGAAGGCCAGGGTGTCGAGGGTGGCGCGCCACAGATAGCCGTTCACGCCGATCGCGCCGGCCGGGGCGCCGCGCGCGCTGGCCTGGCCGCCGCCCAGGGGGTGGGCGAGGCGCCCGCCGCACGCCGCCAGGGCGACGGCGACCACCGGAAGGATGGCGATCGTCGCGCCGCGCATCGTCCATCCGCGCCGCAAGGGCATGATCATTTGTCCCACTCGATTCACCTTACGATCGCGCGCGGCCCGCACGCCCTCGCGCCGCGCTCTCGCCCCGCCAGCTAAAGTAGCGTCTATAACATTCGCGCCGCAGCGCCAAACGGGAATCGCGTGGCCTTGCCGCCACAGGCGCTCGATCATCGCGCGCCGGCAACGGCGATTCAGCGGCCGCCCGGTTGACCTTCGCGCGAGGGCGCCCTTAATCCAAGTCTCCGGCGCCTTGTGGATTTCCCTCAGGGCGAGGGTTTTGGGGCCTGACTGACGGGTGATGACGCCTTCTCGGCTCATGATGGCGATGATTTCGGTCGCCGCGCTGAGCGTGGCTGGCGCCGCCGCGCATGCGCAGCAGGCGCCGGCGGGGTTGATTCTGGTCGGCAACGATTTCGCCTCGCAGGCCAACGATTCCCACACCACGCCCAGCCGCTCTCTCGAATGGGATCCCCGCAAGGGACGCTGGGGCCTCAAGCTGGGCGTCGAGCAGCATACCGACCGCGATGTCCAGTGGAAGGACATCCAGCCCGGCGTCTTTTACCGACTGACGCCGCGCCTGCACATCGGCGGGGCGGTGAGCCTGGCCCCCGACGAGATCGAGAACCAGCGCCTCGGCGACCCGCAACTCCCCGCCCCGCGGGTCAGGCTGGAAACGACGTTCAAGTTCTAGCCGAACGCGTCAACCGCGCGCCTCAATCCATCAATCCGTCGATGGCCGCCACGCCCACCGCGCCAGAGTGTTTCAGGCGGCGGATCGTCTTGGCGTTCACGCCGCCGAGCGCATAGGCGGGCGCGGCGGCGCGGCGGAGGAGGGCGGCGAAGCGCAGGGCGCCCAGGGGCCTTGCCGCCGAGGGGCTGGCGCTCATGAACACCGGCGAGACGACGATGGCGTCCACGCCGGCGCGGCGGGCCCGCAGGGCGGCGGGAAGATCGTGGGCGGCGGCGGTGATGAGGAAGTGGCGGCGCAGGGCGGCGATCTCTCCGGCCCGGCCGGCCAGACGCTGCGGCAAATGAACCCCGTCGGCGCGCAGGCGCACCGCCAGGCGCGCGTCCGCGCCGACCACGAACACCAGCCCGCGCCGGCGGGCCGCGCGGGCGAGGACGAGGCCGCGGGCCACGGCGTCGCGCGCCCCGAAGTCGCGAAAGACCACCCCCGATCCACGCGGCAGCCGCGCGATCACCCGCTCAGGATGGGGCGTGCGACGGGGGTCGGTGAAGAACAGCAGAGGCGGCAGGGTCTTTCGCGGGCGCGTCCGAGCCCTTAGCTTCGAGGCCACCCGCCACATCGCCTGGACGCCCGATCCGCTCAATGCCCGGCCCCGACACCCTCGCCGACATTCGTGGCCGGATCGACAGGGCGGCGAGGGCGGCGGGGCGCGATCCCGCCGCCATCGCCCTGACGGCGGTCTGCAAGCAGCAGCCGTGGGGGGCGATCGCCCCGGTGCTGGCGGCGGGGCAGAGGGCGTTCGGCGAGAACCGGGTCCAGGAGGCGTCCGGGCGCTGGGAGGGCCGCCGGGCGGGGCTCGAGCTTCGCCTGATCGGACCGCTGCAGAGCAACAAGGCGCGCGAGGCGGCGAACCTCTTCGATGTCATCGAAACCCTGGACCGGGAGAAACTGGCCGGCGTGCTGGCGGCTGAAATTCAGCGCCTCGGCCGCGCGCCGCGCCTGCTGGCGCAGGTCAACACCGGCGAGGAGGCCCAGAAGGGCGGCATCGCGCCCCGCGACGCGGACGCCTTCATCGAGGCCTGCCGGAGGCGATACGGCCTGTCGGTGGAAGGTCTGATGTGCATCCCGCCGGCGGACGAGCCGGCCGGGCCGCATTTCGCCCTGCTGGCCAAGATCGCCGCCCGCAATGGCCTCGACGTCCTTTCCATGGGGATGAGCGCCGACTTCGAGACGGCGATCGCCTTCGGGGCCACCCAGGTGAGGATCGGGGCGGCGCTGTTCGGGGCGCGGCCGGGGCACGGCTAGGAGGTCCGATGCGGCGAGCGCGCCAGGCAGATCGCCAGGGCGTCGCCCGGGGCGGCGAGGGCGAGAAGGGCCTCGAGATCGGGCCTCGCCAAGGCGACGCAACCCTGCGTCGGTCCGAAATTCGGCCGCGCCAGATGCAGAAAGATGGCCGAGCCGGCCCCGGCGACCACCGGCGAGTCGTTGTGACCGAGGACCGCGATCAGGTCGTAGAGATGATCCTCGCGCCACAGCCGGTCGGCGCTAGCGCCATGGGGCAGGGCGACGAGGCGATTGTAGTTTTTGTCCAGCGGCGCTTCGCACCAGCCGTCGTGGGAGTTGAGCGCGCGGGTCGGCAGCCGGGTCGCCGGCGCGTCGCCGCGGTCGGGGCGATAGAAGACGCGGCGCAGCGGCCAGGTTCCGGCCGGCGAAGCGCCGTCGCCCTCGCGCTTTTCGGCGGCGGCGATCACTCCGCTCCGGCCCAGGGCGCAGCGCACCCGCCTGTCGGCCAGGTCCAGGCGGCCATCGGCGTAGGCGGTGAAGATCATCGCTGGCGCCTCCGTGCTTCAAGCCCCCTTTTCGGCCGCCCGCCAACGGTGCATGGTCCAGGCCATGGCGCAACGCAAGACCATCCTGATCATCGACGACGACGCCGATCTTCGCGAGCTGCTCGCCGAACAGCTTCAATTGCATGAGGAATTCGACGCGCCCGCCGCCGCCACGGCCGGCGAGGGGGTGCGGACGGCCAGGGAAATCCGCCCCGACCTCATCCTGCTGGACATCGACCTGCCCGACATGAACGGCCGCGAGGCGTGCCGCCTGCTGCGCAACAGCGGGGTGAACGCGCCGGTGATCATGCTCACCGCGGCGAGCGGCGAATCCGACACCATACTGGGGCTCGATTCCGGGGCCAGCGACTATGTGACCAAGCCGTTCAAGTTCAACGTCCTGCTGGCCCGCATCCGCGCCCAGTTGCGCAGCCACGAACAGTCCGAGGCCGCCGTCTTCCGGATCGGCCCCTATGAGTTCCGCCCCGCCGCCAAGATGCTCATCGACGAGAAGGGCCGCAAGCTGCGCCTCACCGACAAGGAGGCCAACATCCTCAAATACCTCTATCGGGCCGGGGCCAAGCCGGTGGCCCGCGACGAACTGCTGGCCCAGGTGTGGGGCTACAACGCCGGCGTCACCACCCACACCCTGGAGACCCACATCTACCGCCTGCGCCAGAAGATCGAGGTCGATCCGAGCCACGCGCGGCTGCTGGTCACCGAAGTGGGGGGGTATCGGCTGGCGCCGTGAAGGGGAAGTCGCGAGGCTGGATAGCGCCGTCGCCAGGGGCGGGTACATATTTATGAGGTATAGTCGGCAACCGCCGGTTGTAATTACAATTGCAGCCGTCATCGTATGCATCGTCTATTTGGTTACAATTTACTCTTTCCGGGCTTCCTGAAAATCGCTTGGCGCTAAATAGTGATGCTGGTTACGTGTCGAGCGGACAAAAATTTGGAGTGAATATCGGGAAACACATTGCTGCGCCGTTAATTCTCTTTCAGCATCATTTTAAGTTGTCCGAAAACTACGAGTGCGATTCAAACCGCTCCAACGAGTGCCTCGGGCATGAATATCCACGACACTACTCAATAGAGGCCTATCGCGATGAAAGTCGGCGGCGCGGAACGCTTTGCGTTATATATGGTATCGACGGAACCGTATCAAACTTGGAATGGGCGTACGGGCCGTTCGTGATTGAACTGTGAAATTGGACCCTGGCGCGACCAATAGTCCTGTCCGAAATTCGCCGACGGCGATCGGTCTTTCGCATTGACACACACTGTGCACAGTCATACACCTGACGCGTCGTGCAAATGGGATGCGATCCGATGGAGACAGCTCATGGGCAAATATGAGCCGCTCGCCGCCTTTCTCGCGGCGCGACCCACGAGCGAGGCGCCAATGAGCTTTTCGGAGATCGAAGCGGTGATCGGGGTGCGGCTGCCCCCGGCCGCGCATCGTCACGCCGCATGGTGGAGCAACAACCCTTCCAACAATGTCATGACCAAGGTCTGGCTCGACGCGGGCTTCCGAACCGAACGCGTTGACCTTGGCGCCCGCAGACTGGTGTTTCGGCGCGTGGCTCCGGCCAAGGCGCCGGCGCCGGCTCGCGGATTCGAACCTCGCCCCGGCGCGATCACGGAGATGCGCAAGGCGTTGCGCGGAACGATGCGCATCGCGCCCGGCGTCGATCTGACCGCGCCGACTGGAGAGGTCTGGGACGCCCAGGAACGGTGAGCCGGCCAATCCTGCTCGATACGTGCGCGATCGTCTGGATCAATCAAAATGAGCCTCTGCGCGGGGATGCCGATCGTATCCTGGCGGAAGCGGAACAGGTGGGCGGCGGCATCGTCGTCTCGCCCATAAGCGCGTGGGAGATCGGCATGCTGATGTCACGCGGGCGGCTCGCGGCGTCCCTCAATCCGGAGGCTTGGTTCGGGGCGCTTCTCAAGGCCGGGGCCGCCTTGGCGCCGATGCCGCCGGAGCTACTTATGGCTTCATCATTCCTGCCCGATTGCGCGTTGCGAGACCCGGCCGACCGAATTCTGGCCGCGACCGCCCGCGCCTTCAACTATCGTCTGATGACTCGCGATCAACCCTTGCTCGACTACGCCGCCGGCGGCCACATCGACGCGACCGCCTGTTGATCACACCGCCAGATCCGCCGTCACCGGGGCGTGGTCGCTGGGGCGGTCCCAGGCGCGGACGTCGGCGTGGACGCGCGCGCCCCAGGCGGCGCCGCGCAGGGCGGGGGTGATCCAGATGTGGTCGAGGCGCAGGCCGCGGTTGGAGGCGCGGAAGTCGGCGGCGCGGTAGCTCCACCAGGAGAACAGCTTCTCCGGCTCGGGGGTCGCCTCGCGAGCCAGGTCGATGAAGCCGAGGCTGGCCTTGAGCGCGGCCATGGCCTCGATCTCCGGCGGCGTGTGGCTGACCACCCTGGACATGAATTTATGGTTCCACACGTCGTTCTCGCCGGGGGCGACGTTGAGGTCGCCGGCGATGACGAGCGGCGCCTTGGGATCGCGGCGGGACATCTGGCGGGTCAGGCGCTCGAAGAAGTCGAGCTTGTGATCGAACTTGGGGTTGGCGGCCCGGTCGGGCAGATCGCCGCCGGCCGGAATGTAGAAGTTCTGGATCTCGATCCCCGCCACCACCGCGCCGACACAGCGGGCGTGGCCCTCGCGGCAGACATCGAGCGCCGGCGCGTCCTCGATCGGCAGGCGCGAGGCGATGGCGACGCCGTGCCAGCCCTTCTGGCCGGCGATCTTGAGGTGGGTCAGGCCGGCGGCGGCCAGGGCTTCGACCGGAAATTCGGCCTCGCGGCACTTGATCTCCTGCAGGCAGACCACGTCGGGCGCCTGCTCATCGACGAACCGCGCCACCTGCTGCGCGCGCAGGCGGACGGAATTGATGTTCCAGGAAGCGATGCGCAGGCGCATGGGTGACCCATTATCCGATCCCTCGCCGTCGCGCCGGCTTAATCGGACGGTCGCGGCGTTCCCAGACCCGAGCGCAGGGTCCGATCGTAGAGTTCGAAGAACTTCGCCTCGCGCGGCGCCGCGGGGCGGAAGCCGACCAGGCGGACACGAACGGTGCGGCCCTGGGGGTCCGTCAGGGCCCAGCCGGTCAGGGCGACGGGCGCGTCGGCGAAATAGAGCACGATCTGGCCCTGGGCCTTCTTTCGCCCGTCCCGCGCGGTGATCGCAAAGGCGCCGGGATAACGGGCGACGCCGCTCACCACCACGCCCTTGTCCAGGCGGATGTCGCGGGCCAAAAAGAGGGCCAGCGGGGTCAGGCCCAGGGGATAGCTCTGGATGGTCTTCAGCCGCCGGTCGACCACCGAGACCTCATGGCCGTCGGAGGCGATGACCAGGCCCGACGGCGGATCGTATTCGAACCGCGCCTTGCCAGGGCGCTGCACATAAACCGTCCCGCCGGTGACCTGCCCGCGCGCGTCGGACTGCACGAAACGGCCCTTGGCGGTGGTGAGGGCCTGGAGGTAGGCGGTCGCCTTGGAGACCAGCGCCGCGTCGGGGGCGGAGAGGGCGGGCGGGGCGGGAGCGGCGGCGATAGCCAGGGGGGCGGCGGCGAGGAGGGTCGCGACCGCGAGAAGGGCGCGGCGGCAAAGGGGCGCGCGGCCCCCGCCCCCTCCACCGCCTTCGGCGGTCCCCCTCCCCCGCTTCGCGGAGGAGGATCGGGGCAAGCGATGGCCACGCGGTTCAGCGCGTCGGCACGGGGTGTTCGCCGCGGTAGTCGTAGAAGCCGCGGCCGGCCTTGCGGCCGAGCCAGCCGGCCTCGACGTATTTCACCAGCAGCGGACACGGCCGGTACTTGGAATCGGCCAAGCCCTCGTAGAGGACGTTCATGATCGACAGCACCGTATCCAGGCCGATAAAGTCGCCCAGCTCGAGAGGCCCCATGGGGTGGTTCGCGCCCAGCTTCATGGCCGTGTCGATGGCGTCCACCGTGCCGACGCCTTCGTAGAGGGTGTAGATCGCCTCGTTGATCATCGGCACCAGGACGCGATTGACGATGAAGGCGGGGAAGTCCTCGGCGTTGGCGGTGGTCTTGCCCAGCGACTTGGCGAAGGCCACGGCGATCTCATAGGTCTCGGCGTCGGTGGCGATGCCGCGGATGATCTCCACCAGCTTCATCCTGGGAACCGGATTCATGAAATGCAGGCCGATGAACCGCTCGGGCCGGTCGGTGGTGGAGGCCAGGCGGGTGATCGAGATGGAGGAGGTGTTGGAGGCCAGCAGGGTGTCAGCGGAAAGGTGCGGCTGGAGGGCCCTGAAGATGTCCTTCTTGATCGCTTCGTTTTCGGTCGCCGCCTCGATGGCGAGGTCGGCTTTGCCGATGGCCTGGAGACTCTCGGCCGGCCTGATCCGCGCCAAGGCGGCGGTTCGGTCGGAGTCGGTTACGACGCCCTTTTCGACCTGCCGGCTCATGTGCCTGTCGATCTGGGCCAGGCTTTCGGCGATCGCCTCGGCCGTCACATCGTTGAGCAGCACCTCGTAGCCGGCCAGGGCGCAGACATGGGCGATGCCGCCGCCCATCTGCCCCGCGCCGATGACCCCGACCGTCTTTATTTCAGCCATGCCAGATCCGCCTCGCGCCGAGTTCGTGACAGGTTTCTAACACAAGGCGCGCCATCGGCTCCATGCTTTTGCTGCAATGCAGCGAAAAGCCTTATTTTCCCGCCGCGGTCAGGGCCGCCATCAGCTCGGGCACCGCCGTCTTGTAATCGGCCACCAGGCCATAGTCGGCCACCTGGAAGATCGGCGCGTCGGCGTCCTTGTTGATCGCCACGATCACCTTGGAATCCTTCATGCCGGCCAGATGCTGGATGGCCCCCGAAATGCCGATGGCGATGTAGAGCTGCGGAGCCACCACCTTGCCGGTCTGGCCGACCTGATAGTCGTTGGGCGCGTAGCCGGCGTCCACCGCCGCCCGCGAAGCTCCGACGGCCGCGCCGAGTTTGTCGGCCAGGGGCTCGATCACCTTGTGGAACTCCTCGGCCGATCCCATGGCCCGGCCGCCGGAGACCACGATCTTGGCGCCGGCCAGTTCGGGCCGGTCGGACTTGACGATCTCGTCGGAGACGAACCTGGTGTGCGGCGCGCCGGGACCAGGATCGACCGCCTCGATGGGCGCCGAGCCGCCTTCTTCGGCCGCCTTGAAGGCGGTGGCCCGCACGGTGATGATCTTCTTGGCGTCGGCGGACTTGACCGTCTCCATGGCGTTGCCGGCGTAGATGGGCCGCACGAAGGTGTCGGCGTCCACCACCTGGGCGATCTCGGAGATCGGCGCCACGTCGAGCAGGGCCGCCACGCGGGGGGCGAAGTTCTTGCCCACCGAGGTGGCCGGAACGAGGAGGGCGTCGTAGCCCGCCATCAGCGGCAGGACGCAGGCGCTCAGCGCTTCGGCGATCTGCTTGCCGAGCGCCTCGCTCTCGGCTGTCAGCACCTTGCGCACCCCGGCGATTTTCGAGGCCTGCGCCGCCACGGCCGCCACGTTCTGGCCGGCCACCAGCACATCGACCTCGCCCGACAGCGCCTTCGCCGCCGTGACGGTCTTTTGGGTGTTGTCCTTGAGCGTGAGGTTGTCGTGATCGGCGACGACGAGAACAGCCATCAGATAACCCCCGCTTCGGTCTTGAGCCTGGCCACCAGTTCGGCGGCGTTCTCCAGCTTCACCCCGGCCGTCCGCCTGGCCGGCTCGGCGACCTCGAGGACCTTCAGATGGCCGGCGCCCGCGCCGCCGTAGTCATCGATGGTCTTGATATCGATGGTCTTCTTCTTGGCCTTCATGATGTTGGGGAGGGACGCATAGCGCGGCTCGTTGAGGCGCAGGTCGGCGGTGACCACGGCGGGGAGATCGAGATCGAGAGTCTGCAGGCCGCCATCGACCTCCCGCGCCACCTTCACCGTTTCGGCGGAAAGCTCGATCTTGTAAGCGAAGGTCGCCTGCGGCCAGTCCAGCAGGGCCGACAACATCTGGCCGACGGCGTTGTTGTCGCCGTCGATCGCCTGCTTGCCCATCAGGATGAGGCGGGGCGCCTCCGCCAGGGCCACGGCCTTCAAGAGCTTGGCCACCTCCAGGGGCTCGGGGTCAGCGTCGGTCTGGATCAGGATGCCGCGGTCGGCGCCCATGGCCAGGGCGGTGCGGATGGTCTCCTGGGCCTGGATCGGGCCGATGGAGACGGCGACGATCTCCTCGGCCAGGCCTTTCTCCTTCAGCCGGATCGCCTCTTCGACGGCGATCTCGCAGAACGGATTCATCGACATCTTCACATTGGCCAGATCGACGCCGGTTTTGTCGGACCTGACCCGCGCCTTGACGTTGGAATCGATCGCCCGTTTGACCGGGACCAGAATCTTCATCGCCTTCTTCACCGCCCGCTGGCGCCGCTTCTAAAGGCGGCGCGGCCTTGGGCATAGCGCCTTAGCGGCGCAATGCAAGCCGGGCCCGCGGGGGCGGCGCCATGGTGAAGCGAGCGATCCGTATCGTCCCGCGTGACGCCCCGGCTGACGCGAGATCGGCGAATTCGCTTGGCTCTCTGACATGCGTCATATATTCCTGACATATGAAAGAGAGTTCGCATTCACCCGTCTCGGGCAACCGCTTGCTGGCCGTGCTGGCGGCGCTGGCCAATCCGCACCGCCTGCGGATCATCGCGGCGCTGACAGCCGGCGGGCGCAACTACGTCAGCGCTCTGGCGCGCGACATCGGCATCAGCCGACCGCTGCTGCATCTGCATCTGCAGAAGCTCGAGGAGGCTGGCCTCGTGATGAGCCGCCTTGAGCTGTCTCGCGACGGCAAGGCTCTCAACTTCTTCGAAATCGACCCCTTCGGCATCGAACTCACGCCGGCCGCCATCGCCGAGGCGGCGAAGTCCCTGACGACCAAACCTCAAGAAATAAAGGAAACATCATGACCAACATCTTGTATCTTCTGACCATATGTCTCCCGCTGGCGACAATCCTGCTCATCTTCGCCATGCGCTACGTCTCGGCCATCCAGCAGGCCAAGGCGCGCCTCGCCAATGACGGCGCTTACCAGCAGATCGCCGCGAAGGCGGCGGCCGCCGAGGCCCAGACCGCGGCCGCCCTGTCTTCCATCCAGGCGGCGCTCGCCGACGCCGGATCCCGCCTGAGCTCCATCGAGAAGATCCTCAAGGAAGTCGGATGACCGACACGCCCCTGCGCACCGGCGCCCCTCGTGATGACCGGCGAGAAGGAAACGCCGCGATGACCCAGGTGTCTTTGCCCCGCCTCTACGCCCTCAGGGCCGGCTACCTTCTGCTGGTCGTCGGGCTCGGCCTCACCGTATGGCCGGGGATAATCCGCCACGACAGGCCGTGGGAACTGATGGAAGGGGTCGTCAACTGCATGCTGGCGGCGGTCGGGGCTCTGGCCCTGCTTGGGCTTCGATATCCGCTCCGCATGCTGCCCCTGCTTCTCTTCGAAGTGGTCTGGAAGTCGATCTGGCTCATCGTCGTCGCCCTCCCCCTGTGGTCTGCTCATCGGATGGATGCGGACACCTGGCAGACGGCCGGGGCCTGCCTGATGGTAGTGATCTTTCCCATCGTCATTCCCTGGCCCTACGTGTTCGCGAACTATGTGACGCGGCGCGGCGATCGGTGGGGGTGACCTACGTCGCGTCGCCGACCGGTTCGAGACGTTCGGCCCCCCTGGCCTCCGTTGACCGCCCCCTATATGAACCCCGCCGATGAACCAATGGATCACCTCCGCCAAGCTGATCGTGCTGGCCGGTTTCCTCGCCGCGAGCGTGGGGACGGCCTGGTATGAATGGGCCTATGTGTGGCCGGTGAAGCGCTGCGACGCGCGCGGGGCGTGGTGGGATTTTCGCGACCGCCAGTGCCTCACGCCCATGCCGATCTGGCGGATCACCGGCCGGGGCCTCGCCCCCGCCGCGCCGGCTCAGCGGGTCGCGCCGGGCGCCCAGAGCACGTCGCCGGCCCCCTTGTCGTTGGCGAAGCGGGCGGCGACGAACAGCAGGTCGGAGAGCCGGTTGAGATAGCGCAGGGCCTGGGCGTGCGTCTTGCCGCCATCGGCTTGGGCGAAAGCGACCGCGCGGCGCTCGGCGCGCCGGCAGACGGTCCGGGCCAGATGCAGCGCCGCCGAGGCCGCCGAACCGCCCGGTAAGACGAACGAGGTCAGGGGCGAGAGGTTCTCGTTGAGGGCGTCGATCTCCCGCTCCAGGCGCTCCACCTGAGCGGCCACGATGCGCAGCGCCTCCGGCGCCCCGGCGCGCCGTTGCGGGGTGGCCAGATCGGCGCCGAGGTCGAACAGGTCGTTCTGGATGCGGGCCAGGATCGCGTCGAGGCCGGCATTTCCCGCCGTATGCAGCCGCGCCACGCCGATCGCCGAATTCAACTCGTCGACGCCGCCATAGGCCTCCACCCGGCCGCTGGCCTTGCTGACCTTCTCGCCGCTGGAAAGCCGCGTTTCGCCGCCGTCGCCGGCCCGGGTGTAGATGCGGTTGAGGATGACCACGCTCTCGCCCCCTAATGCCGCCCGCGCCACATGATGGCGGCGACCAGAACGAGGATGGCGCAGGCCTGCAAGGCAACCCGCAGGCGCATGAGCTTGTTGGACCATTTGAAGCCGAACTCGCCGCCGCGAAACAGGGTGTAGATGCCAAAGCCCAGGGTGATGGCCACGGCGGCCAGGGCGAGGGGAACCAGCAGGTCGAAGACATCGCGCATGGCCGGGACCCTAGCCCTTCGGCCCCGAGCCCGCTACTGATCCCGCGCCGCCGTCGCTTCGAGGAAAGCCCGATGATCGTCGTCCACCACCTGAACAATTCGCGCTCGCAGCGCATCCTGTGGCTGCTGGAAGAGCTGGGCGTTCCCTACGAGATCAAATTCTATCAGCGCGATGTCACGACCAACCTCGCGCCGCCGGAGCTGAAGGCCGTCCATCCGCTCGGCAAATCGCCGGTGATCACCGATGGCGCGCGCACCATCGCCGAATCGGGCGCCATCGTCGATTACCTCATCCGCACCTACGGGAACGGGCGCCTGGCCCCGGCGACCGATTCCCCCGACCATGAGACCTATCTGGAATGGCTGCACTACGCCGAAGGCTCGGCCATGCTGCCCCTGATGCTGCTCCTCTACACCACGCGCCTGGGCGACGCCGCCGCGCCGCTCAAGGGGCGGATCGACGACGAGATCGCCAACCATCTGGGCTATGTGAACCAGGCGCTTGAGGGCCGCGAGTATCTGGTCGCCGGCGCCTTCAGCGGCGCGGATGTGCAGATGAGTTTCGTCGGCGAGGTGGGCCGCGCCTTCGGGCGGCTGGCGAATTTCCCCAATATCGCCGCCTGGGTCGACCGCTTGCACGCCCGGCCGGCCTTCAAGGCGGCGCTGGAAAAGGGCGGGACCTACAACCTCGCCTGAGGCGCCTCGGCTATTCCAGCCAGCCGTCCAGAAAGTCGAACACCGCCGCCTTGAAGAGGGCGTGGGGGATGGCCGAGAAATGATCGCAGGCGGGGAGGCTGACGGACCGGGCGCCGGGAATGGCGTCGGCCAGGGCCCCCGGATCGCCGGCGATCGTATCGCGCGCGCCGGCGATCACCACGGTCGGCATGGCCAGGCCGGCGAGATCGTCCAGGTCCAGGGTCTCGCCTCGTCCCTCGCTACAGGCGGCCAGCGCCAGGCGATCCTCGCCCTGGTTCTCCGCGAACTGGCGAAATCCGCGCGGGATCGGGTCGGCGATGGTCGCCGGATCGGCGTCGCGCATGGCCTGGGCCATGGTCATCGACGCGCCGAACGACCGCTCGGCGCCCGGCAGCAGGCGCGCGCCCACCCCGCCGAGGATCAGGTTGGCGACGCGGTCGGGCCGCGCCAGGGCGGCGCCCAGGGCCAGATGCGCGCCCAGGGAATAACCCATCAGATCGACCCGCCGCAGGTCCAGATGGTCCATGAGCGCCAGGATATCGCCGGCCATGTCGGCTCTGGCGTAGGCGGCGGCATCGTGGGGCTTGTCGCTCTGGCCGTGACCGCGCAGGTCCAGGGCGACGGTGCGATACCCCTTGCGCTCGAAGGCGCCGTACCAGCCGAGCCGGCGCCAGGTTTCGGCGCGGTTGGCCGCGAAGCCATGGACCAGGACCACGCAGCCGCTCTCGCCTTTGGCGGGGCGGATGTCGTCATAGGCCAGGATGAGGCCGCCGGACGGGAAGGTCGCCATGCCGCGAGACTAGGCGATCCGCCCCTTGAGCAAAACCCGCCCGGCGCCCTATTTGACCCTTCCATGACGGAAGAGGTCTTCATCGGCGGCTGGACGCGCGGGCGGCTTCGCGAGCGCAGCCAGAGCGAGCGCCACGCGGTGTGGAAGCGCGCGCGCGCCCTGCACTCGGCCGAAGGCAATCACCTGGCCCGCGCCATCGAACGGCTCGGTCTGCCCTACGCAGAGGCCGAACCGCTGGCACCGGACGATCTCCTGCGGATTCGCATGACCGAGGTCATGGCCTCCCCCGCCGCCCGCTCGGCCGCCCTCGAAGCCACGCTCGACGGCCTGCCGGCCATGGCCGGCGTCGACACCCTGCTGCACGGGGCGCTCGGCGAAGACTATCGCCGCAACCCCGCCGCCGTCCCCACCGCCCAAGCCCTCGTCGCCGAACTGATGGGCGCGCTCGGCTATGTGGAGGCCGGCCGCAAGGATCTGCCCAAGCGGAATGTGGCTAGGTCGGGGGTGTTCTGGAAGCGGGGGTAGCGGCAGATTCGGAGGGCGGGCGTCCCGCCCGCCTCTTTCCACGCGGCTTCAGAAAAAAAGGCGGGCGGGACGCCCGCCCTCCGAAGGGAGTGGGCCTACCTCCCTTTTAGTTCATCCGCCGCGTCGCCTCGGGCAGATGGAGGGAGAATTCGGGGATTTCGGCGTCGAACGTCTCGCCGGACTTGGTGATCATCTGGTAGGCGCCGCGCATGGCGCCAGACGGCGTCGGCAAGGGGCAGCCGGAGGTGTACTGGAAGGATTCGCCGGGCGCCAGGGTCGGCTGCTCGCCCACGACGCCGGGGCCGCGCACCTCCTCCACCCGGTTCATCGCGTCGGTGATCACCCAATGGCGGGAGACGAGCCGCACCGTCTCGGCGCCGCGGTTCTCGATCTCGACGGTGTAGGCCCAGATGTATTGGCCCTCATCGGGCTGCGACTGCGCCGATAGAAATGTTGGCGTCACGCGCACCAGCACGCCGCGGGTGGTCGCTTCGTAGGCGCCCGCCATCTAAGCGGCGTCCAGGGCGCGTTCGATGTCGCGCGCCAGGTCGGCGGGGCTTTCCAGGCCCACAGAGAGGCGCACCCAGCCGGGGGTGAGGCCGATCTCCAGGCGCTGCGCTTCGGTCATGGCGCGGTGGGTGGTGGTCGTGGGGTGGGTGGCCATGGACTTGGCGTCGCCCAGATTGTTGGCGATGTCCAGCAACTCCAGGGCGTTCAAGAAGGCGAACGCCGCGCCCCGAGAGCCCAGATCGAAGGCGATCAGGCTTCCGCCGCCGCTCATCTGGCGCTGGGCGATGTCATATTGCGGATGGTCGGGTCGGCCGGGATAGCGGCAGTCCCTCACCTTGGGATGGGCGGCGATGAGGTCGGCGAGGCGCGCGGCCGTGGCGCTCTGGGCGCGGACCCGGATCTCCAGGGTCTCCAGGCCCTTGAGCAGCACCCAGGCGTTGAACGGCGAGAGGGCCGGGCCGGTGTGGCGGATGAAGTCACGGTAGGCCTCTTCCAAGAGGGCGCGGGCGCCCAGGACCGCGCCGCCCATCACCCGGCCCTGGCCGTCGATGTGCTTGGTGGCCGAATAGACCACCACGTCGGCCCCCAGCTTCAGGGGCGACTGGAAGATCGGCGTGGCGAAGACGTTGTCCACCACGACCCTCGCGCCGACCGTCCGGGCGATCTCGGCAATGGCGGCGATATCGCAGATTTCCAGGAGAGGATTGGCGGGGCTTTCCAGAAACACCACCTTGGTGTTCGGGCGCACGGCGGCGCGCCAGGCGGAAAGATCCGGCGCGTCCACCAACGTGGCTTCGATCCCGAACCGCGGCGCCCAGGTGTTGAGAATCCAGGCACACGAGCCGAACAGGGCCTTGCCCGCCACCACATGGTCGCCGGCGCTGAGCAGGCCGGTGAGGGCCAGATGCACCGCCGCCATCCCCGACGCCGTGGCCCGGCAGAACTCCGCCCCCTCGGCCAGGGCCAGGCGGTCCTCGAACATCTGAACGGTGGGATTGCCGTAGCGCGAATAGACGAAACCCGGATCGGTCCCGGCGAACCGCGCGTCGGCCCCCTCGGCGCTGGCGTAGACGAAGCTCTGGGTGAGATAGAGCGCCTCGGCTGTCTCCCCGAAGTTCGAACGCGCCAGGCCGCCGCGCACCAGGCGGGTGGCGATGTCCCAATCGCGCGGGTCTTCGGCCATGGCGCTCTCCACACTCGGCGGGTTGCATCTCTCTTGCCAGACTCGCGCCCATCGCCCAAGCAGCCACTGATGAACAACGCCCCCGGCATCCTGCCCTGCCAGGCCATCGAGGCGCTGATCGCCGACGGCTCGATCGCGGCCGAGGGCGGCGTCGTCGCCGATCAGGTGCAGCCGGCCAGTCTCGACCTGCGGCTGGGCAAGCGCGCCTGGCGGGTCCGGGCGTCCTTCCTGCCGAGGGCCAACGGCGCCGTCGCCGACCGCATCGCCGACGTGGCCATGCACCGCCTCGATCTGACCGCCGGCGCGGTGCTGGAGCGCGGCTGCGTCTATATCGCCGAGATCGACGAGCGGCTGGCCTTGCCGGCCGACGTTCGCGGCCGCGCCAACCCCAAGAGCTCCACGGGCCGGATCGATGTGTTTGTACGCCTGCTCACCGACGGCCAGCCGGCCTTCGACGATATCGCGGCGGGTTACGCCGGCCCGATGTTCCTGGAGATCGCCCCCCAGACCTTCTCGGTGCTGGCGCGCGCCGGCGCCCGGCTCAATCAGCTACGCTTCAAGCGCGGCGCGCCGCCGGTGCTGTCGGCCAGAAGCATTGACGTCGATCTGAGCCAGGGCGTCGCGGCTTATCGCGCCCGCCGCCACGCCGGCGTCGTTGATCTGGACCGCGAAGGCGGCCACGATCCGCGCGATTTCTGGGAGGCCCTGGCGCCTCGGCGCGGCGAGCTGCTTCTCGATCCGGGCGAATTCTACATTCTGGCTTCCAAGGACCGCATCGAGATCCCGGTGCTGCAAGCCGCCGAGATGACCCCCATCGACCCGGCGGTGGGCGAATTCCGCGTCCACTACGCCGGCTTTTTCGATCCGGGGTTCGGAACCGCCGAGGCTGGCGGCGAAGGCTCGCGCGGGGTTCTGGAGGTGCGCAGCCACGAGACCCCCTTTCTCCTCGAGGACGGCCAGACCGTCGCCCGCTTGGTCTTCGAGCCGCTGACCGAGCGCCCCGAGCGCCTCTACGGCGCCGGCGGATCGCACTACCAGCGCCAGGGCCTTAGGCTATCGAAGCACTTCGCTGCGTGGGGCTGAGCCTAAGCCGCCGGCCGGTAGATCGACCGCTTCGGCGCCGCCACCACCCGCCGCAGCATTGGCTCGAACGCCTCCAGCGGCATGGAATCGTAGCCCGGATCGAAGCTGTTCTGGTCGTAGAGGTGGCAGAACTGGGCGGCGTATTCGAAGTGGGGGTGGCTGCGATACTGCTCGCGCATGTCGCGGTCCAGGCCGATGTGATGGAAGAAATAATAGCCCTGAAAGACGCCGTGCTTGTCCATCATCCAGTGGTTGGCCTCGCTGACATAGGGCTTCATGATGACCGCCCCGATCTCCGCGTGGTTGGCCGGACCCATCAGGTCGCCGATGTCGTGCATCAGGGCGCAGACCACATATTCCTCGTCGCGGCCGTCGCGATGGGCGCGGGTCGCGGTCTGCAGGGAATGCTCGAGCCGGTTCACCGCGAAGCCGCCGGTATCCTCGCCCAGGGCCTTAAGGCTGGCGAGCAGGCGGTCGGGCAGAGCCCGCGTGAACGGCGCCGCCGCCGCGCCGATGGCCGCCCAATCTTCCTGCGTTCCCTCGGTCATGGCGTGGAACTTCGCCTTCGTCATCGCCATCGCGCCGCCGTCGGCCATGGGAGTCTCCTCTTCGATAGACAAGGCGCGCATGGTGCGGCGACACACGCGCGACGTCAATGTACGGCTTGCCGCGCCGGGACGTTTCGCTATGGTTTCCTCTCAAGCGCGGCCGTAGTTCAGAGGTAGAACGTCAGCTTCCCAAGCTGAATGTCGCGGGTTCGATTCCCGCCGGCCGCTCCAGGGATCAGGCTGCTTCGCGTGGCGCTTTTGCCGTGCCGGCCAAGGAGGAGACACCCAATGAGACGGATCATCATCGTAAGCTGCGTGCTTGCCGCGATCGGCTTGGCCGGGTCGGCCGGCGCCCAGACGCAAAAGGGCAACACCACGCGCGGCGCGGTCGCCGGCGCGGTCGGCGGGGCGGTGGTGGCGGGACCGGTGGGCGCGGTGGTGGGCGGCGTGGGCGGGGCGGTGATCGGCCATCACGCCAGGCATCGGACGAAGACGACGACGCACCATCACGCGCGGCGCCATCACCGCACGGCCAAATCCACTTCGACGAGCTCAAGCGAGACCACGCCAAGTCACGGTTAGGCGGATCGGCCAGCCGGCGGCGAGCGCTACGGCGCGCCGGCCCTCCACCCCCCGCCCAGGGCGGCGATCAGGTCCACGGCCGTGGTCAGACGCGCCGCTTCGATCTGCAGCAGCGCGTTGCGGTCGCTGAGCGCGGTGGCCTCGGCGACCACCACGGTGGTGTAGTCGACCTGCCCTGCCAGATATTGGTTGCGGGCGATGACCTCGTTGGCGTCGGCCGCTTGCGACGCGGCCTGGCGCAGGGACTGTTCGGCGCCGAGGACCCGCTGGGCGGCCAGATTGTCCTCCACCTGGCCGAAAGCGACCAGCACCGTCTGGCGATAGGCCGCCACCGCCTGATCGTAGGCGGCCCGCGCCTGCGCCACCCGGGCGCGGCGAGCCCCGGCGTCGAAGATCGTCTCGGCCACCGAGGCGCCCAGGGACCAGACGAGATTGGATGTATTGAAGAGCTGGCCCAGTTCGCTCGAGGCGAATCCACCCTGGCCGGTCAGGCTTACGGTCGGGTAGTAGGCGGCGGTCTGGACCCCGATCAGGGCGTTGGCGGCGGCGGTGGCGCGTTCGGCGGCGGCGATGTCGGGCCGTCTCTGCAACAGGGTCGAGGGCAGGCCGGCGGGGATCTGCGGCAGACGCAGTGTCCACGCCGCCGGCGCCAGGGTGAGGGAGGCCGGCGTCTGGCCGGCCATGATGGCGATGGCGTGCTCGACCCGGGCGCGCTGCTGGGCGAGGTCGGTGTCGTCGGCCTGGGTGCTCTGAAGCTGGCTTTGCGCCGACAGCACATCGCTCTTGGCCGCCACGCCGACGTTATACCGGTTCTGGGCGATGGTGAGCGAGCGGGCGTAGGCCGTCACGGTGGCGTCCAGCAACCTCTTCTCCTCGTCGAACTGACGCAGGGAAATATAATCGGCGGCAAGCTCCATCTGCGCGGAGAGGCGGGTGTTGGCGAGGGTCGCGGCGCTGGCCTGCGCATTGTCGCCGGCGTTTTCGATATTCCGCCGCACGGCGCCCCACAGATCCGGCTCCCAGGTGGCCCCCAGGCCGAGATTGTAGGCTTGCGAGGTCGGGGCGCCGACGCCGCCACCAACGTTGGCCGAGGCGTTGATGGCGACGGTGGGAAAGAGGGCGGCGCGCTGCTGGGCGACCAGGGCGCGGGCCTGGCGATAGGCGGCCTCGGCGCCGGCCAGGGTCTGGTTCGACGTCGCCACCCGCGTCTCCAGATCGTTCAGCGTCCGATCGCCGAACACCGTCCACCAGTCGCGCCGGTCGGCGGCGTCCGAAGGATTGGCCGGCGCCCAACCCCCCGCCTCCGTGTTTCCGGCCTCCTTGTAGGCCGCTGGCGTGGGCGCGCTGGGACGTCGGTAGTTGGGACCGACGAGGCAGCCGCCCACCGCGCCGCACATCAGGAGGGGCAGTACAAAACGGATGGTCTTGGACAAAGGGGCGGGCATGTTTTCAAGCACTCTCAGGCGACGGGAACCGGTTGCGGCGCGCCACCATCGAGCGGGACATCACCCTTGGATCGGCGACGGCGGAAGCGGTCGAGATAAAGAAAGACGACCGGGGTGGTCAAAAGGGTGATCACCTGACTGACCATCAGCCCGCCGATGATGGTCACGCCCAAAGGCTGGCGCAACTCGGCGCCTTCGCCCCAGCCGATGGCCAGCGGCAAGGCTCCCAGCATGGCGGCGAACGTGGTCATCATGATCGGCCGGAAGCGCGTCAGGGCGGCCTGGCGAATGGCGTCGTGGGCGGAGAGCCCCTGCTCGCGCTCCGCCGCGAGCGCGAAATCGATCATCAGGATGGCGTTTTTCTTGACGATGCCGATCAGCAGAATGATGCCGATCAGGGCGATGATGGTGAATTCGATGTGAAAGACGATCAAGGCGATCACCGCGCCAATGCCGGCCGAGGGCAGGGTGGAAAGCACCGTCAGGGGATGAATGTAACTCTCGTAGAGGATGCCGAGCACCAGATAGATGGCGACCAAGGCCGCGGCGATGAGAACCGGCTCGTTGGCCAGCGACTGCTGGTAGACCAGGGCGGTGCCCTGAAATCCGCCATGAATGTTGGCCGGCATGCCGATGTCGGCCTGCGCCTGGGCGATGGCCTTCGTCGCGTCGCTGAGGGATTTTCCCGGCGCCAGGTTGAACGAGATGGTCGTGGCCGGCTGGGTGTCCTGGTGGTTGACCGCCGTGGGGGTCGCCGCGTCGGCCCAGGTGGCGATCGCCGATAGGGGCACGATGGTCTCGGCGGCGCTGCTCACGGCGACCCCCTGGGACGCGCCGCGCGAGGGCGGAGCCGCTGGACCCGCGACGGCGCTGGCGCCGACCGCGAGGGACGTGCCGGCGCTGGCCAGCGATTGGCCGGGCACGCCGGCTACCGGCGGCGCCGTCCCCGCCGTTCCGGCCCCAAGGACCGCCGCCGTGGGGGTGGTGGCCGACTGCGCCGTTCCGCCCGGCGCGCTCTCGGCCGCGGCGTTCGAGGGGGTGACGCCGGCCGATTGGCCGCCGCCCGCGGCCGCGCCAGCCGGACTTCGCGCCGCCTGGCCGTTGCTGACATAGACCTCTCGCAGCGCGGTCGGATCCTGAGCGAAGGCCGGATCCACCTCCATGATTACATGGTACTGATTTTCATCCTTGTAGATGGTTGACACCTGTCGTTGGCCGAAGGCGTCGTAGAGCACGTTGTCGATGGCCCGGTTCGTCAGACCGAGGCGCGCGGCCTTGTCGTAGTCGATGGTGACGAAACTTTCGAGGCCATGGTCTTCCTGGTCGGTATTCACGTCCACCAGCGCCGGCTGCTGCTTCATCGCCTCGGCCAGACGTCCCGCCCAAAGGCGAAGGTCGCTCAGATTTTCCGCCTTGAGAGTGAACTGGTAGGTGGCGTTGCTCTGGCGTCCGCCGACGCGCACGTCCTGCACCGGATTGAGGAACAGGTTGGCGCCGGTGACCCGGGCGAGCTTCGGCCGCAGGCGCGAAATGACTGCCTGGGCGCCGCCCTTGCGTTCGCCCTTCGGCTTGAGGGAGACGACCAGAAATCCACCCGCCGAGCGACCGCCGGCGAAGGCGACCACGGTCTGCACCGCCGGATCGTGGTGAATGATGCTCACGAATCGCCCCAGCCGCTTGGCGCTGATCTTGAACGAGCTCGACTGGTCCGATTGCAATCCGCCGATCATCTGGCCGGTGTCCTGCTGGGGAAAGAAGCCCTTGGGAACCACCGTGAACAGATAGAGGCTAAGTACGATGGTGGCGATGAGCACCACCAGCATGAGCGGCCCGGCGTCCAGGACCCAATCGAGCCCCTTTTCATAGACGCGCGTCATGCCCGAGAAGGCCTTGTCCGAAATTCGGCTGAACCAACCGGGCCGCCGGCCCGGTTTGGGGGGATCGATGAGGAAGGCGCACATCATCGGGGTCGTGGTCAGGGAGACGAGCAGAGAGACCAGAATCGCCGCCGACAGGGTGATCGCGAATTCACGGAACAGACGCCCGACGATGCCGCCCATGAGAAGGATGGGGATGAACACGGCGACCAGCGAAACGCTAATCGAAAAGACCGTGAAGCCGACCTCTCTCGCGCCGAGCAGCGCGGCCTCGAATCGCCCCATGCCGGCCTCGACATGGCGGGTGATATTTTCGAGGACCACGATGGCGTCGTCGACCACGAAACCGGTCGCCACGGTCAGGGCCATCAAGGAAAGGTTGTCCAGGGAAAATCCGAGCAGGAACATCACCCCGATCGCGCCCAGGAGCGAGACCGTCACCGCGACAGTCGGAATCAGCACGGCCCGGCCGTTGTGCAGAAAAAACGCCACCACGCCGATGACCAGAAGCGTCGCGATGAGGACGGTGTGTTCCACATCGGCGAGGGAGGCGCGGATGGTGATGGTGCGGTCGATCGCCACCTGCATGTCGATATCGGCCGGCAGAGCGGCCTTGAGGGTGGGGATCAAGGCCTTCACCCGATCGACGGTGCCGATGATGTTGGCGCCCGGCTGGCGGCTGACCACCACGACGATGGCCGGTTTGCCATTGTCCAGACCTAGGTTGTGGACATCCTCGACCCCATCGACGACCTGGGCGATGTCGCTGAGGCGCACGGTCGCGCCGTTGCGGACAGCGATGATCAATGGGGCGTAGTCGGCGGCGGTGGTCCCCGAATCGTTGGTATAGATCTGGAAGCGCAGATTGCCGTCTTCCACCACGCCCTTGGGACGGTTGGCGTTGGCCGACGCCAGGGCGGCCCGGACATCTTCCAATCCGATCCCGTATTTGGCCAGCGCCAGGGGATTGAGTTCCACGCGCACCGCCGGCAGGGATGCGCCGCCGATATTGACGTCTCCGACGCCTTTGACCTGCAGGAGTTGCTGCTGAATGATGGTGGCGGCCGCGTCGTAGATCTGGCCGCGGGTTCGGGTCGCCGAGGTCAGCGCCAGAATGACGATCGGCGCGTCCGCCGGGTTCTGCTTGCGATAGGTGGGGTTGGCGCGCAGGGTCACCGGCAGATCCACCCTGGCGGCGTTGATCGCCGCCTGCACGTCGCGCGCGGCGCCGTCGATCTTACGGTCGAGTCCGAACTGCAGGGTGATGTTGGTCTGGCCCACCCGGCTGCTCGAGGTCATTTCGGTGACGTCGGATATGATCCCCAGATGCTTCTCCAGGGGGGTGGCGACGCTGGTCGCCATGGTCTCCGGGCTGGCGCCCGGCAGGGCGGCCGAGACCGAAATCGTCGGAAAGTCGACCTGGGGCAGGGGGGAGACGGGCAACAGGAAGAACGCCGCCCCACCGGCCAGGGCGATGCCGACGGTGAGCAGCACCGTGGCGATGGGCCGGCGGATGAAGGCGGCCGAGAAATTCACGGGGTCGCGGGGCCCGTGTCGGGAGCCGCCTCGGACAAGCCGGGGTCGGATTCACCCTTTCTGGGATTCTCCCGATGGCCGAGGCGACGGGCGAGCCGATCGAATTGCAGATAGATCACCGGCGTCGTGAACAGCGTCAGCGCCTGGCTGACGATCAGGCCGCCGACGATGCTGATCCCCAGGGGATGACGCAGTTCGGAACCGGCGCCCCAACCGAGCATCAATGGCAACGCCGCGAACAGGGCGGCGAGGGTCGTCATGATGATCGGGCGAAAGCGCAGCAGGGCCGCCTGATGGATCGCTTCCCTGGGACTCTTGCCTTCAACACGTTCGGCGTCGAGGGCGAAGTCGATCATCATGATCGCGTTCTTCTTGACGATGCCGATCAGCAGGACGATGCCGATGATTCCGATCACGCCCAGATCCTGGCCCGCCACCATGAGGGCGAACAGCGCCCCGGCGCCGGCCGACGGAAGGGTCGAGAGAATGGTGATCGGATGGATATAGCTTTCGTAGAGCACGCCCAGAACGATGTAGACCGCGACGATCGCAGCCAAAATCAGCCACAGCTCGTTGCCGAGGGACGACTGGAAGGCGTTCGCCGCGCCCAGAAAGGCGGTGGTTATGCTGGTGGGGACTCCGATGGCCTTTTCCGCGTTCCGGATCGATGAGACCGCGGCGCCCAGGGAGACGCCGGGGGCGGTGTCGAAGGCGATATTGGCGGCCGGGAACTGGCCGACATGGTTCACCTGCAGCGGCGAGGTGGTCTGCTGGACGCTCGCCAGCGCCGACAAGGGGGTGGACCCTCCGCCTCCGGTCGGCACGTCAAGGTCTCGCAGGCCATCGGGCGTCTTGAGCAGCCTGGGGTCGGCTTCGATGATCACCCGCTCCTGGCTGGACTGGGTGAAGATGGTTGAAACGATCCGCTGGCCGAAGGCGGAATAGAGCGTGTCGTCCACGGTGGCTGGGGTGATCCCCAGGCGCGCGGCGGTGTCGCGATCTATGTTCACGAACGCTGACAGGCCTTGCTCCTGCAGATCCGAGGCGACGTTGCGCAGCTTTGGATCGTCGGCGAGTCGCGCGACCAGCTTGGCCGACCATGTCCCCACCGTCGCGGTGTCCGCGCCCTGAAGGGCGAACTGGTATTGGGTTCGGCCCGACGATGCGTCGATGGTCAGATCCTGAACCGGTTGCAGGTAGAGCGAGACGCCGGGGATCGCTTCGGCGCGCGCTCGCAGCCGGTCCAGGATGGCCGCGGGAGAGGCCGTGCGATGGCCAAACGGCGTCAGGTTGATCAGCAGACGACCGTTGTTGAGCGTGGTGTTGGTTCCGTCCACGCCGATGAACCCCGTCAGGCTGGCCACGTCGGGATCCTTCAGCAGTCGCGCCGCCAGATCCTGCTGAATCTTGGCCATCGCGGGGTAGGAGACCGACTGGCCGGCCTCGACGACGCCTTGCACGACGCCGGTGTCCTGGGTCGGGAACAGGCCTTTGGGGATCAGTATGTAGAGTAAGACGGTCACGACGAGGGTCGCCACCGCGACGACCAAGGTCGCCGCCTGGCGATCCAGGACCCAGGTCAGCGCCTGATCGTAGCGCGCGATGACGTCGTCTACGATCTTCTTGGACCGGCGGCTGAACCGGGTTTCCCGGGCCTCCTCCTGGGTCCGGAGCCAGCGCGCCGACAAGGTGGGGACCAGGGTCAGCGACACCACCGCCGAGATCACGATGGTCACCGTGAGCGTGATGGCGAACTCGCGAAACAACCGCCCCACGACATCGCCCATGAACAACAGGGGGATCAGGACCGCGATCAGGGAAACGGTCAGCGAGATGATGGTGAAGCCGATCTGTTCGGCGCCCTTCAGCGCGGCGGCCATGGGCGATTCGCCCGCCTCGATATAGCGGGAGATGTTCTCGATCATGACGATGGCGTCATCGACCACGAATCCGGTGGCGATGGTCAGCGCCATGAGGGTCAGATTGTTCAAGGAAAAATGCAGCAGATACATCGCGCCGAACGTGCCCACCAAGGAGAGGGGCACGGCCACCGAGGCGATGAAGGTGGCCGGCAAGCTGCGCAGGAACAGGAAGATCACCCCCACCACAAGGGCGACGCTGAGCACCAGTTCGAACTCGACGTCATGAACCGAAGCGCGAATCCCGGTGGTGCGGTCGGTCACCACGCTCACGATCACCGACCGGGGCAAGCCGGCGGTCAGGGCCGGCAGAGCCTTCTTGATCTGATCGACGGTGGCGATGACGTTGGCGCCCGGCTGGCGCTGCACGTTGAGCAGGATGGCGGGCGTGGTGTTGAAAAGGGCGCCCAGGCGAGTGTTTTCCGCGCCCTGAACCACATTGGCCACGTCGTGCAGCCGCACCGCCGCGCCGGCCCGATAGGCGATGATCTGCCTGGCGTAGTCGTCTGGCGTCAGCAGCTGATCGTTGGCGTCGATGGAGTAGGCGCGGGTCGGCCCATCGAAAGTGCCCTTCGCGCCGTTGGCGTTGGCCGCGCCGATGGCGGTGCTGACATTGGCGAGTGTGAGACCGTAGGAGGCCAACTGGCGGGTATTGGCCTGAATGCGCACCGCCGGCCGCTGGCCGCCGCTGATCGACACCAGTCCCACGCCGGCGAGCTGAGAGATTTTTTGGGCGAGTTGCTGGTTGGCGAGACTCTCCACGTCGGTCAGCGGCATGGTCTTGGATGTGAGGGCCAGGGTCAGCACCGGCGCATCGGCGGGATTGACCTTGGCGTAGATGGGTGGGGCCGGAAGGTCGCTCGGTAGAAGGCTTCCCGCCGCGTTGATCGCCGCCTGCACCTCCTGCTCGGCAACGTCCAGGCCAAGGTCGAGATTGAACTGCAGGGTGACGACCGACGAGCCGCCGGAGCTGATCGAGGACATCCGGTTGAGTTCGGACATCTGACCGAACTGCACTTCGAGGGGGCCGGTGACGGTGGTCGCCATCACCTGAGGGCTCGCGCCCGGATAGAAGGTCTGCACCTGGATAGTGGGATAATCGACCTGCGGCAGGGCGGAAATCGACAGGAAGCGGAACGCCACGATCCCAGCCAGCAGGATCGCCGCCATGAGCAGCGATGTGGCCACCGGACGCGCGATGAAGGGGCGGGAGGGACTCACGAGGCGCAATGCGCCCCGGCCGCCGCCGGTACCGGCCGCGCCATCATCCCCCGGCCTGCGCTCCGCCGCCGCCATGGCGGCGATGACCGCCAGCCCCGTGGCTAGGTCGTTGCCCGGGCAAAGTCACCCTGCCGCCGGCGCGCAGGCGGTCGCCGCCCTCGGTGATGACGGTTTGCCCGACGTTCAGGCCCGAGACGATCGACACCGTCTCGGCGGTTCCAGGTCCGACCTTCACCGGCACGGCCTTGACGGTCTGGTCGGGCTGCAACACCCACACAAAGTCGCCTTGAGGCCCATGACGGGTGGCCGTCGTGGGCACGATCACCTGATTTTCCAGCATATCGACCAGCATCGTCACATTCACGAACTGGTTGGGGAACAGGGCCCCGCCGGCGTTGGCGAACCGCGCCTTGGCCTTCACCGTCCCGGTCGTGGTGTCGATGATGTTGTCGAGGGTGTCGAGCACCCCTTGCGCCAGGACCGTGCCGCCGGCGCGATCGAGGGCGGTCACCGGCAGGCCGCCGCCCTTGGGGCCGGCATTGCGGGTAACCGAGGGTATGTCCTCCTCTGGCAAGGAGAAAACGACGCTGATCGGGTTGATCTGGGTGACCACCGCGATTGGGGTGGCGGCATTGGCGGTGATCTGATTGCCCGGATCGATCTGGCGCAAGCCCACCCGGCCGGAAACTGGGGCGGTGATGCGGGTGAACGACAGGTTCAGCTGGGCGCTGGCTACGCTTGCGTGATCGGAACTCACCGTCGCCTCGTCCTGTTTCACCAAGGCCGCCTGGGTGTCGACCTGCTGGCCGGCGATGGAATCCTGGGATTTCAGGGTGCGATAGCGGGCCAGATCGAGCTTGGCGTCGGTCAGCAGGGCCTGGTCGCGCAAAAGTTGCCCCTGAGCTTGTTGAACGGCCACCTGAAACGGGCGGGGATCGATCTGAGCCAGAAGCTGTCCTTTGCGAACAAGTTGGCCTTCGCGGAAATTGACCGTCAGAAGCATGCCAGCGACGCGCGCATTGACGCTGACGGTGGCCAGTGGGGTTACCGTGCCCAGAGCGCTGACCTCGATCGGAATGGCGCCCGCCACGGCCTTGGCCGTTCCCACGGTAATCGCCGGCCGGCCGCCCGGGCCCCCGCCGGGGCCGCCCTTCTTGGCCGCCCCCCCGTGGGCGCAGCGGGAAAGAATCAACGCCAAAGCCAGGGCCACGAGGACGACAAGGATGGCGCCGACGAGCGCCCTTCGACGCGGCCGCGCATGATGGGCGCGGAGCGCCGGCGTCGTCTCGCTCATCCTGGTTCCGAACTCCGCATCCCGTGGCGCGTGGCCGCGCGGCTCGCCCGCGCCGACTATAACGCATCAAGGGCCCCAACTCCGCCGCCAAAATCGCGCCAGCGCGGCCATCGAGAAAAAGTTTAGCCCTTAGCGCGCTCTTGCCCAATCGTCGCGATTTTCTGCTACGGGCGGGACGACATGCAAAGACGGGGCATCATTCTGGCGGGGGGCACGGGCACGCGGCTCTATCCGCTCACCGTTTCGGTGAGCAAGCAACTGATGCCAGTTTTCGACAAGCCGATGATCTACTACCCGCTCTCGACGCTCATGCTGGCCGGGATCCGCGAGATCCTCATCATCACCACGCCAGGCGAGCAGGCCGCGTTTCGCCGTTTGCTCGGCGACGGGTCGCGGTGGGGACTGTCCCTCGTCTACGCCAGCCAGCCGAGGCCCGATGGCCTCGCCCAGGCCTATCGCATCGGCGCGGCCTTTCTGGACGGGCGCCCCTCGGCCCTGATCCTTGGCGACAATCTGTTTCACGGGGCCGATCTGCGGGCGCGGCTCCTGGCGGCCAGCGCGCGCATGGAGGGGGCGACGATCTTCGCCTACCAGGTGAAAGATCCCTCCCGCTACGGGGTGGTGTCCTTCAACGCGGCGGGCAAGGCCGTGGCCATCGACGAAAAGCCGCGCCGCCCCCTATCGAGTTGGGCCGTCACCGGCCTCTATTTCCATGATCGGCGGGCGGTCGACTTCGCGGCGGATCTTCGCGCCTCGGCGCGCGGCGAACTGGAGATCACCGATCTGAACCGCAAATATCTCGACGCCGGCGAGCTCAACGTCGAGGTGCTGGGGCCGGGTCACGCCTGGCTGGACACCGGCACCCATGGCGCCCTGTTGGACGCGGCGATGTTCGTGCGGATCGTCGAGGAGCGCCAAGGGGTGAAGATTTGCTGCCCCGAGGAAATCGCCTGGCGCCAGGGCTTCATCGGCGACGCCGAGTTCGAGGCCCTGGCCTCGCCCCTGCGCGCCAGCGGCTATGGCGACTATCTCCTGTCCTTGCTGGCTCGGGGCCAAACTCTCCCTCGGGAGGTGGCGAGCGGCGACTTTGGCGGCGAGAGGCCGGCCTGAAGATGAAGGCATTGGCGACCGGCGGCGATGGGCAGCTGGCGCGGGCCTGGGCCGCCGCGGCGCCGGCGGGATGGACGGTGACCTCGCTTTCTCGCCAGAGACTCGACATCGGCGACGAGGCGGCGGTGAGCGCGGCGGTGGCGCGGCTGGGTCCCGACGTGATTCTCAACGCCGCCGCCTTCACCGCCGTGGATCGGGCCGAACGCGAGCCCGAGGAAGCCTGGCGGGTGAACCGCGACGGGGCCACCCATCTAGCCAGGGCGGGCGCGGAATTCGGCGCCCGCGTGACGCACATCTCGACCGATTTCGTATTCGACGGCCGCTCCGGGAGAGCCTACAGGCCGGATGATCGCCCCTCGCCGCTCGGCGTCTACGGCGCCTCGAAACTGGCCGGCGAGACGGCGGTGCTGGCTGCGGCGCCCGGGGCCCTGATCGTGCGCACCGCCTGGCTCTATTCCCGCCACGGCGCCAACTTTCTGACCGCCATGCTGCGGCTGATGGGCCAAGGGGCCGAGGTGCGGGTCGTGGCTGACCAGATTGGCTCGCCGACCGCCGCGGCCTCATTGGCCGACACCGTGTGGAAACTGATCGAGGCCGATGCGTCCGGCGTGTTCCACGTCACCGACGCGGGCGTCGCCTCTCGGTACGACTTCGCTCTGGCCATCGCCGAAGAGGCGCTCTCCGCGGGCCTGCTCAGCCAGGCGCCCCGCGTCGTTCCGATCACCACCGGCGAGCGCCCCACCTCCGCCGCCCGTCCAGCCTTCAGCGTGCTGGACAGCACCCAAACCTGGAAAGAACTCGGCCATGCCGCGCCGCACTGGCGACAGTCCCTGCGCCGCGTTCTGGCGGCGATGAGCGCGCTTGAGGGAGCCGCACGCCGAAGAGGGCCTTGACTCGCCCCTGGCCAGCACGCTGGATTGATAGGCCTAAAGAAGATCGCCGGGTGAGCAACGGGGGGGGACCTGGGATGCCACGAATACGGAGGCGAGAGAACCTCGCCTGGAGCGTTGCCTCGCTCATCGTCTCGCTGACGATCATGCCATGGCTGTACGGCTTGGTGGCCTTTCGTGGCGACTACGATCGAATGATGACTTGGGCGGTCCTTCAGCACGTGGCCCTGAACTGCATGGCCAACGCGTTCGTGATGCTGATGGCCGTTCACCTGACTGGGCGGTTCGACCGCAAACTGGCCGACGTTTTCACCTGGACCCTCGTGGCGCACGGCGCCCTGGCTTTCGGGACCTTGGTGTCTCGACACTATTATTCAATTCCCATGCTCCTGGCCGGGGCGCCGTGTTCAGCCGTCCTGGGCGCCTTGGTCATGTCGATCCGGCACCGATCGGGGCGCCTGCGCGTCGGCTTCGTGGGGCCGTGGCGCACCGACATCGCGCACGCTCGCCTGCATTGCGAATGCATCGAACACCCCAGGGCCGCGCTTGGCGGCTATGATCTGCTGCTGATCACCTTTGGAGCGCAGATTCCGGCCAAATGGACGCGGGCGCTGTCGCGCGCGATGGTGGCGGGCAAGCGCGTGCGGCACGTGGCCGAATATCTGGAAGAGGCGCGCGGCCTGGTGGCCATCGAACACTTCAATCTCGATCATCTCCCCGAAGCCGGACTGACCAGCTACCGGTTGCGCAAGCGGTTGCTGGACGTGGTCGTGGCCGTCATCACCCTGCCGGCCACCCTCCCCGCGATCGGCGTGGCGATCGCCGCGATCTGGCTGACCACCGGTCGGCCGATCCTGTTCGTGCAACCGAGGGTAGGACTTGGGGGCCGAATTTTTCCGATGTTCAAGCTGCGCACCATGCGGATCGGGGAGGCGGGCGACGCCCCCGTGGTCACCACTCAGGGCGATTCACGGATCACGCCCGTCGGCCGATGGCTGCGCCGTTTCCATATCGATGAGCTGCCGCAACTGTGGAATGTGCTAAGCGGCGACATGAGCCTGGTCGGTCCCCGTCCCGAACAGCCAGGGCTGGTCAAGGAATACAGCCGGCAGGTTCCCGCCTTCGCCTATCGCCACATGGTCCGCCCCGGCGTCACCGGCTGGGCGCAGGTGCGAGCCGGCTACGCCGCCGATCTCGCCCAAACTCAGATCAAGCTGGCATTCGATCTCTATTATCTGAAGAACATCTCGCTCGCCCTCGATCTCCAGATCCTGGCCCGAACGGCCTGGACATTGGCCAGAGGCGTGGGTGTGCGCTGATCCGCTAGCCCACAAACCCAGCGGCGCGCGCCAGACGGTCGTTGATGGCTTCGCCCAGGCCCGTTCGGGGGATCGGCGCGATGGCGATGGCCGTGGGAGAGAGAGCGTCGGCGGCGCGTAAGTAAGCGAAGAGATTGGCGGCGGCCTCCGCGAGATCGCGGCGGGGGCTCAGGTTGAACACCGCTGGTCCGTCGGGCGCCGCCCCGAAGGCGAGGAACGCCTCGCCCTCGGCGGGACGTTGCGCGTCGAGGCGCAGGCGAGCGGCGGGAGCGTAGTGTCGAGCGAGTCGCCCGGGCGAGCGGCGCGCGTCGAGGTCCGCTTCAGCCAACGGACCAATCAGGGCCTCGATCGCCTCGCGGGTGATCGCGCCGGGCCTTAAGAGGCGGGCCGGCCCGTTCAGAAGGGCGACGACGGTGGATTCCAGGCCCACGGCGCAAGGGCCGCCATCCAGCGCGGCGGCGGCGGAGGGGCCGGTCTCAACCATGGCGTCGGCCAGGGTCGTCGGGCTGGGCCGGCCGGAGCGGTTGGCGGACGGGGCGACGATGGGACCGCCGAAGCGCGCCAGCACCGCCCGAGCGACGGGGTGGCTGGGGACCCTGACCGCCACGGTCTCAAGGCCGGCGCGGGCGAGGTCGCACACCGCGCTGGCGTCGCCAATCGGCGCCACGAGGGTCAGAGGGCCGGGCCAGAAGGCGCGGGCGAGGGTGAGAGCGCGTTCGCCCAGGAGGGCGATTCGCGCCGCGGCGGCCAGATCCACGACGTGGGCGATCAGCGGGTTGAAGCGGGGTCGATCCTTGGCTTTGTAGAGGCGGCCGACCGCTGTCGGGTTGGCGGCGTCAGCGGCGAGGCCATAGACGGTTTCGGTGGGCAGGATGACGAGGTCGCCGGCCCGCAGCGCGGCGATGGCGTCGCCTAAGGCGCGCGGCTCGCGGCGATCGCGATGCTCACCGTCACCGCCGCCGGGAGCACTGTCGTCGCCTTCCATTCGTCCTTTCCCACGCCGAAGGCCAGGCGGTTGAGGGCGAGGCTCGCCTTCATTCTGGCCCGCAGCCCGGTGATGGCGAGGGTGAAGGGCAGAGTCAAAGGCTTGCTGACGCCGCGCAGGGTAAGCTGGCCGATAGCGAGATATCGTTCGCCCCCCAGATACCTAAAGGCGTGGGCGGTGAAGGTCGCGCTGGGGAATTTCGCGGCGGCCAGGAAAGCCGCCGTGGGCAGGGCCTGGTCGCGGTCGGGATCGCCGGTCGCCACCGAGGCGGTGTCGATGCTCGCCGTCACGCTGGAGCCGGCCAGGTTCTTCGGATCGAAGCGGATATCGGCCTCCCAGCGCCGGAAGACGCCCGAAAAGGCTTCGTTGTTCATGCTGCTAGAGAAGCGGACGGGGGAGGCGGCCTTGTTCACGATCCAGCCCGGGGCGGGGGCGGCCCGCGCGGCGGTCGTGACCGCGATCACAGCCAGGAGCATCGGCAGGCGTTTCATGTCGCGCGCGCCCTCAAGAAGGGGATCATCCGCGCCGCCACCCCGTCGCGGCGGATGAAAAGGTGACGCAGGGCGGCCGCGACGTGCAACGCGGTGAGGCCGTAGGCGAGCTTGGCCAGCAGTCGGTGGGTGGTCAGGAAGGCCGCGTGCGCCGCATGCATCTGGGCGGGGGGAAGGGTGGTCAGGGGGCCGATGGCGGGCCACGCGACCAGGCCGTAGAGGGTGATTGGATAGACGTGGATCAGGCGGCTGGCAGAGGTCAGCGCCCAGCCCGAGAGTGGCATGCCGATCATCACGACGTAAAAGAGGACATAGACGGCGCCCGCCGCCCACCGCTCCCAGCCGGCGAGGGAGGGTGGCAAGGGCGGAGGCGGGGCGATGAAGCGCCAAGCCAGCCGCGCCAGACTGAGCGACAGGATGGTGATGCCGATCGACTTGTGCAGCTGGGTTGGCGCGATCTTAGGGATGCCCATCAGGGTGTTGAAATACCAGGCGAGGCCTATGTTTGCGATCAGCAGGGCGGCGATCGCCCAGTGCAGGCTCATGGCGACGACGCCGTAACGGGTGAGGGACGCGCGCGGCGGGACGGTCACGGGCAGCGTTTCTCCAATCGCGGGACGCGAGCGCTTGAAGGATAGTGACGCATCAGGCCACCACCCACTTCCCCACTTCACGAAAGCGTGATCGATACCCGTCCAATCGGGCGCGGGCCGGACGATTCGACGCCCCGGCGATTTGCTCTAAAAAAGGCCGCAGCCCGTGAGGACACCGCCATGACCTACAAAGCCCCGGTTCGCGACCTGCTCTTCGCCCTCGAAGAGGCGGCGGAGTTCGCCCGGCTCGCCAGCCTGTTTCCAGGCGCCGACGCGGCTACGGCGGCGGCGGTGCTGGAGGGGGCGGGCGCCCTGTGCGCCGACGTGCTGGCGCCGCTCAACGGGCCGGGGGACCGGGCCGGGGCCCGCTTCGAGAACGGCCAGGTGAGGACCGCGCCCGGCTTCGCCGACGCCTACCGCCAGTTCGCCGCCGGCGGATGGAACGGCCTTTCGGCCGACCCCGCGCACGGCGGACAGGGCCTGCCCAAGGCTCTGGAGGTCGCCGTCTTCGAGATGGTTCAGGGCGCCAACATGGCCTTCGGCCTTTGCCCCATGCTCACCCTGGCGGCCATTGAGGCCCTGGCCAGCCACGGCACGGATCGGCAGAAATCGCTCTATCTGCCCAGGCTTGTCTCAGGCGAGTGGACCGGAACGATGAACCTTACCGAGCCGCAGGCCGGCTCCGATCTGGGGGCCATCGCCACCCGAGCCGAGCCGGACGGGGCGGGCGGCTACGCGCTCACGGGCCAGAAGATCTTCATCACCTGGGGCGATCATGATGTCGCCGACAACATCGTCCACATGGTGCTGGCCCGCCTGCCCGACGCGCCGCCGGGATCGCGGGGCCTTACCCTCTTCCTCACCTCCAAGCGCCTGGTCACCGAGGACGGCGTTCTCGGCGCGGCCAACGGCCTTCGCCCAGCCAGCATCGAGCACAAACTGGGTGCCCACGCCTCGCCCACCTGCGTGATGCTGTTCGAAGGCGCCAAGGCCGAACTGGTGGGCGCCCCAAACCAGGGGCTGGCGGCGATGTTCGTGATGATGAACGCCGCCCGCCTGCAGGTCGGCGTCCAGGGAGTCGGGGTCGCCGAGCGCGCCTACCAGAGCGCCCTGGCCTTTTCCCTGGAGCGCAAGCAGGGCCGCTCGGCCTGGACCGGAACCCTGCCCTCGCGCCTGTTCGATCACCCGGACGTGCGCCGCACTCTGATGCTGATGAAGGCCAGGATCGAGGCGGCGCGGGGCCTTTGCCTCTCCACCGCGGTGGCGGCGGACGTGGCGCGGTGTTCCGGCAATCCGGTCGACCGCGACGCCGCCCGGTTCCGCGAAGACCTGCTCACCCCCATCGCCAAGGCCTGGTCCACCGACATGGCCGTCGAGGTCGCCTCCATGGGCCTGCAGGTGCACGGCGGCATGGGCTTCATCGAGGAGACCGGCGCGGCGCAATACTATCGCGACGCCCGCATCCTGCCGATCTACGAAGGAACCAACGGCATCCAGGCCATCGACCTGATGGGACGCAAGCTGGCGTTGGGCAAGGGCGCCGCGGTGCGCGAACTGGTGGCTGACATCTTCCCCACCGCCGCGGCCCTCAAGAGCGCCGACGACGCCTGGCTGCACACCATCGGAGCGCGCCTGGAGGCGGGCCTGGCCGCCGTTCAATCGGCCACCGGCTGGCTGATCGAGCGCCGCGGCCACGCCCAGCCGGACGCCCTGGCCGGCGCCACGCCCTATCTGAAGCTGCTGGGCGACGTGATCGGCGGCTGGATGCTGGGCAAGCAAGCCCTCGCCGCCGCCCGCCATCTCGCCGCCGGCGAGGGGCCGGAAGACTACTGGCGCACCCGCATCGGCCTCGCCCGAGTGTTCGCCGAACAGGTCCTCAGCCAGAGTCCCGGCCTCACCCAGGCGGTGACGCAGGGGGCGGTGGATCTGTTCCGGACTTCCCCGGAGAGCCTGGGGGCTTGAAATTCCCGCGGGCGGAGCGCGGCCTAGAGCGTTTTGCCGGTGAGATGAATCGAATGTGATCGAGGGGGGGATTCTCGTTTGGGTTGGGCTGTGAGTCTGTGGAGCCTTCTGATTCGGAGGCGAAGATGGGCAAGGCGCGATCTGAGGATTTACGGGCGCGGGTGGTGGCGGAGGTCGCGGCGGGCTCATCCCGTCGAGGGGCGGCGGCGCGCTTCAAGGTGAGCATCGCCTCGGCGGTTCGGTGGGTTCGGCTGAAGGCTGAGACTGGCGGGGTCAGTCCGCGCCGGCGCGGCGGCAAGAGCCGCTCGCCGCTCGAGCCGCACGCTGTCTGGCTTCTGGACCTGGTGGCCAAGGAGCCGGACCTGACCCAGGAGGAGATCAAGGCGCGGATCGGCGACACCTTGGGGATCGGAACCTCGCTGTGGTCGGTCCACCGGTTCTTCATCCGCCATGCGTTCAGCTTCAAAAAAAACTCTGCACGCCGCCGAACAGGACCGGCCGGACGTGGCCGAGGCGCGCCAGCGGTGGAAGGCTGAACAGGCGAGCCTCGATCCCCAAAAGCTCGTCTTCATCGACGAGACCGGGACCAACACCAAGATGGTCCGCCTGTACGGCCGAGCGCCGAGGGGCCGGCGCCTGATCGGCAAACAGCCGTTCGGGCATTGGAAGACCACCACCTTCACCGCCGCCCTGCGCTGCGATGGGATCACCGCACCCTTCGTCCTGGACGGCGCGATGAACCGGGACGCCTTCCTCGCCTACGTGGACCAGTTGCTCGGCCCCACCCTCTCGCCAGGCGACATCGTGATCATGGACAACCTGCCGGCCCACAAGGGCGAGGTGGTCAGAAAGCTCATCGAGGCCAGAGGCGCCGAGCTTCGCTTCCTGCCGCCCTATTCCCCCGACCTCAACCCCATCGAGCTGGTGTTCCCCAAGCTCAAGGGCCATCTGCGAAAGGCCGCCGAGCGTACCGTGGGTGCGCTCTGGGACCGGATCGGCCAAGTCCTCGACCACTTCACCGCCCAAGAATGCGCCAACTACTTCCGACACGATGGCTACGCTTCAACGTGACCGCAAAACGCTCTAGCTGGGATGGATGGGCGTGATCTTCGAGCCCTGAATGGAGATGCCGGCCAACAAGCCCTTGGCGCCGAACGGGAAGGCGTAGACGTCCTGACTCAAGGTGGTGGTGTCGACGTTCGCCGCCGCGCCTACGTTGACGACCACGATGCTGGGATCGGCGCCGACCGAAAATCCGGCGCTTTTGCGCAGATAGTTCAGCGCGCGGTCGTTCATGAAGAACAGGGCGTAGCTGAACTGCTTGCCGCCGATCTGCAGGCCCCACGAGGCGGCGCTGATGTTGTAAAAGCGCTCGGCTCGCCCGCGCACCAGCAGCACGCCGTTGCCGGTTTGGCCACCGAAGACCAAGGCCCCCTTGAGGATGCTCGGAAACACAAGGATCGCGTGCGCGCGGGCGCCAATCCGTCGCGCGCGCGGGTCTCTGGCGTAGAGTCTGGTCAGAGCCCGCGCCCCATCCGCGCTGAGCGACTGGGCGGACGCATGCGCCGCCAGGGGCGCAAACCCGAACGCAACGGTCATGGCCAAGCCGGCAAGGGCCGCCATCATGGAACGACGGGTATTAACCACGATCAAGACCTCCTCGGTTTTCCGTGCAACCAAGCTAACACATGGCGGCAACTGGCGGCAACGCGGAAAAAAATCGTCGCGCGCGAAGTTGGGCGCGCCGTGCGAGATCGCTAAAGGCGCGCCAGCATGTATTCGGCGGACGAAACCTTGAATTCCCCGCCCTCCTCGACATTGACCTCCTTCACCACCCCGTCGTCGATCACCAGGGAATAGCGCTGCGAGCGCGGGCCCATGCCGAACCGGCTGGCGTCCAACTCCAGGCCCACGGCGCGGGTGAACTCGCCGTTGCCGTCGGCCAGCATCAGGATATCGGCGCCCACGTTCTGGCTCTCGCCCCAGGCCTTCATCACGAAGACATCGTTCACCGACACGCAGGCGATGGTGTCGATCCCCTTGGCCTTCAGCGCCGCCGCCTTTTCCTTGAAACCCGGCAGGTGCTTGACCGAGCAGGTCGGGGTGAAGGCGCCCGGCACCGCGAACAGAGCGACCTTCTTGCCCTTGAAGAGATCTTCGGTGGTCAGGGGCGTCGGACCGTCGGGGCCGAAGGTGGTGAAGGTGGCGCTGGGGACCTTGTCGCCGACATTGATGGCCATGGTGTTCTTTCATTCAAGGAAGGTTGGTTTCGAGCCGCAGATAGACACCTGCGCGCGTTCCGCCAAGGGCGGGGCGCCATCGCGGGCTTGAAACCGCCCCCGTCCCCGCCGATCATGGAAGAATGTCGCCCAGGTTCAGTCCCTATCTCGCCGGCCGGCTGCTGGTGGCGATGCCCGGCATCGAGGACTCGCGTTTCGAGCGGGCGGTGATCTTCCTGTGCGTCCACGACCCCGAACACGCCATGGGTCTGACCGTCAACCGGCCGGTCGAGGGCCTGACCATCGCCAAACTGCTCGCCAAGCTCGGGGTGAAATCTTCCGCCCGCGCCTTGGACGATCTGGTACTCATGGGCGGACCCGTCGAGCCCGAACGCGGCTTCGTCCTGCACACCGACGACTACGCCTGCGAGCCTTCCAGCCTCGCCATCGGCGGCGGCGTGGCCCTCACCGCCACGCGCGAGGTGCTCGAGGCCATGGCGGGGTGCGATGGCTGTCCGCGCAGATCGGTCATGGCCCTGGGTTACGCCGGCTGGCAGCCCGGCCAGTTGGAGCGCGAGATCCGCGAAAATGTCTGGCTGACCTGCGAGGCCGACGAAGGCCTGCTGTTCGACGACGACCACGAACACAAATGGTCCAGGTCGCTGGCCAAGATCGGCATCGCCGCTGAGAACCTGTCGGCCCAGGCGGGACGCGCTTAGGGCGTCGATGGCCGCCTGTCATTGCGCTGATGTTCCCCTACGGCGGCCGGCGCCACGCGGCCGAACAGCAGATGATCGCGCCAGACGCCGTTGATCCTCAGGTAGGCGCGCGCCATCCCCTCCTGCTTGAATCCACATTTCAGCAGCACGCCGCGCGAAGCCTCGTTGGCGGGGATGCAGGCGGCCTCGACCCGGTGCAATCCCAGACGCTGGAAACAGAAACGGGTCACGACCTCCACCGCCTCGGCGGTGTGGCCGCGCCTGGCGAACGCCGCGCCGATCCAATAGCCGAGCGAACCCATCTGGGCGACCCCGCGCCGCACGTTGGAAACCGTGATCCCGCCGACCATGGCGCCGTCGCTCTGGCGAAAGATGAGGAATGGATAGGCCACGGCCCGCTCGATATCCTGGGCGTAGGCGGTCAGCCGGCGGCGCCAGGCGGCGCGGGTCAGGTCATCCAGCGGCCAGGTCGGCTCCCACGGTTGGAGGAAGTCGCGCGAGCCGGCCCGTAACGCCGCCCAAGGCGCATAGTCCGACGCCCGATGCGGGCGCAGCCGCACGCTCTCGCCCTCCAGTCTGAGCTCATGGTCGGCGGCCATCCAGTCGAGCAGGGCCATGGAGCGATCTTGCCGTGAATACGACGCCGCGCCAAGGGGAGAGAGGCCTAACCGAACAGCGCATCCTCGAACGCCCTCGGGGCATCCATCGCCGCCTTGGGTCCAAGGACGCTCACGGTCGCGAGGCGCGGAGTCAGGAGGCGGCTGGCCAATCGCGCCATGTCGCCGGGGCCGACCGCGTCGATGGCGGCGGCCAGTTCGGCCGGCCCGATGAGGCGCCCGAAGGCCAGGTGCTGAGCGGCGGCCTGTTCGGCGCGGGCGAGGAGGGATTCTCGGCCCATGAACAGGGAGGCCTTGAGTTGGGCCTTGGCGCGGCAAAGCTCGGCCTCTTCGACGCGGGAGGCCAGGGCTTTGAGTTGATCGGCGACGACACCGGCCAGGCGCGCGGCGTCGGGCGCTGCGCAGCCGGCGTAGATTCCGAGTACGCCGACGTCGGCGTAGGCGTCGGCGTAGGCGTCGATGGCGTAGGCCAGGCCCAGCCGTTCGCGCGCCTCCTGAAACAGGCGCGAGGACATGCCGCCGCCCAGCACCTCGGCGAACAGGCGCAGGGCCCAGTGATCGCCGTCCTGGACGCCGGGCGCGGGTAGCAGGAAGACCAGATGGGCTTGCTCCAGGCGCCGGCGCTCGCCGGCGGCTCCGCCGGTGAACACCGCCGGGGGCGCCGCATGGGCGGGCGGCGAGACCGCCGCGCCGAAGCCCAGTTCGGCCAGCGCGAGCAGGGCGTCCTCGTCCACCGCCCCGGCGGCGCTGACCACCAGACGGTCGGGGGCGTAGAGTCCGGCCCGCCAGGCTTCCAGCGTCTCGGAACCCGCCCGCGCGATGCTGGCCGGGGAGCCGAGGATCGGCCATCCCAGCGGCTGGCCCTGAAACGCGGCGGCCTGCGCCAGTTCGAACACCTGATCGTCCGGCGCGTCGGCCGCCTCGGCGATCTCCTGGGCGACCACTTGCTTTTCGCGAACCAGATCGTCTTCGTCCAGGGCGGGGCGCTGCAGAAGATCACCGGTGACCGCCAGGGCCAGGGTGAGGCCGCCGGCCAGGGCGCGAACCTGAAAGCTGGTGCGCTCGTGGCCGGTGGCGGCGTTGAGCTGGCCGCCGGCCGCCTCGATGTTCTCGGCGATGTCGCGAGCCGAGCGTCCGCCCGCGCCCTTGAAGACCATGTGCTCGAGAAGATGCGACCAACCCGACCGGGCCTTGTCCTCGAATCGCGCGCCGCGCCCGGCCACGACGCTGAGCGCCAGGGTCTCGAATCCGGGCGCGGGATCGCAGATCACCGTGACGCCGTTGGCGAGCGTGTGGAGGCGGGGCAGAGGGGGCGCGACAGCCGTCATGTAGAGATGAACGCTCGGACATGGGCCTTGACCGCCTCGGTGTCGGCGGGGAGACAATCGAACCGCTCCTGGCGGTCCATCAGATTCTGGATGGCGAGGGGCACGGTTGGAAAGACGCCCGTGGCGGCGTGGACTGCGTCGGGAAACTTGGCCGGGTGAGCGGTGGAAAGAACGATCAGCGGCGTGCCTCTCGAGCCCGAACCGGCCAGATCGGCGCCCGCCAGAGCGACCGCAGTGTGGGGATCGACGAGTTCGCCAGTCTCGTCAAGAGTGGCCAGAATCGTGCTGGCGGTTTGAGCCTCGCCGACCGAAACCCCCTGGAAGACCTCGCGCATGGCGGCGTGCGCGGCGGGCGGGATGTCGAGCGCTCCGGCCGCCGCGAAGCCGCCAAAGGCGGCGGCCGTCCGGGCGCCATCGCGGCCGTCGCATTCGAAATAGAGCCGCTCGAAATTGGAGGCGACCTGGATGTCCATCGCTGGGCTCTGGGTGACCCGGGTCGCGCCGCGGGCGTAGACGCCATCTTCCAATGCGCAGGCGACGATGTCATTGTCGTTGGTCGCCACCACCAGGCGCTCGATCGGCAGGCCCATCAGCCTCGCGGCATAGCCGGCGAAGGCGTCGCCGAAGTTGCCGGTCGGGACGGCGAAGACCACCGGCCGCCCTGGCGCCCCCAGAGCCACGGCGGCGGTGAAGTAATAGACGCATTGAGCGACGATGCGGGCGACATTGATCGAATTGACCGCCGTGAGGCCGACTGCGTCCGCGAAGGCTCGGTCGTCGAACAGGGCCTTGAGAATCGCCTGGCAGTCGTCGAAATCGCCGGCCACGGCCACGCAGCGCACATTGGCTTCGGCCGCGGCGGTCATGAACCGGCGCTGGACCTCGGAGATGCGACCCTCGGGATAGAGGGCGACAACGCGCACGTTGGCGCGACCGCCGAACGCGGCGACCGCCGCGCCGCCAGTATCGCCGCTGGTGGCGCAGACGATGATCACGGGTCGGCCGTTCCTCGCCAGCACATGCTCGTAGAGTCGCGCCAGCACCTGCATGGCCACGTCCTTGAAGGCGAGGGTCGGGCCGTGGAAGAGTTCCAGCAGGAACCGCCCCGGCGCCAGCTGGACAAGCGGCGCGACGGCGGCGTGGTCGAAGCCGGCGTAGGCGTCTTCGCACAGGTCTCGCATGACCGACGCGGCGATCTCCTCGCCGGCGAACCGGCCCAGGATATCGGCGGCGACGCGCGCGTAGGGGGCCCCCGCGAAGCCGGCGATCTCATCGACCGTGAGCGTCGGCCAGACTTCTGGCGTGTAAAGGCCGCCGTCCGGCGCCAGGCCATCCAGCAACGCATCGACAAAGCCGACATCCGGCGCCTCGCCACGCGTGGAGATGAACCTCATCGCCCAGCCAGCCTTCGCCAGACCAGGGCGATGTAGAACCAAGCGAGGATGCCGGCCAGGGCGAACCAGGTCAGGGCGTAGACGAAGTGATTGTTGGGGATGTCCTGGGGCAGGGCGGCGGGCGCGATCCCGGCCGGCGCCGGCGTTTCGCCTTCCACCGCCAGGACGTAGGGCGCCGGGTGGGCGACACCGCTTTGCCGGGCGACGTCGGCGAGCGCGGGGATGTCGATCACGCGCAGGACGGTAACCCCGTTCTGGTTCTGAGGTCTGGCCGGATCGAGCGGCGAGGCGCTCGCGACTGCGCGCAACACGCCGGTTACGGCGACGGGCTCGCTGAACCGGGCCGGCGCGGGGGCCATGGCCCCGGTGAAGCGGGTGACGAGGCCTCTGTCCAACAGGATACCGTCATAGGGCGCTGCCGTCAGGCGGCACAGGGTCATCGCCCGCCAGCCGACCTGGCCGCCGTGCAGGGCGTAGCGAAACACCATCGGCGAGGGCTGGCTGGGCGGGGCGCAGAGGGCGCTCACGCGGGTGAACTCCATGGCCTGCCCCACCGCGACGCGGTCCAGCACCGGGCCGAGCAAGCGCGGTGGGGCGCCGTGCAGGGCGGCGATCTTGGCCAGCAGGCCTTGCTTCCACCTCAGGCGATGAAGCTGCCAGACGCCCAGGCCAACGAGGATGGCCAGGGCGATCGCGGCGACTAAGGTCAGGCCGAAGGGGAAGGCGCGCCAGCCCTTTGGCCCATCGCGATCAGAAGCCATCGCTCCGATGCTCCGAGGCCTTGTTCTTGATCTGGGCGGCGATCATCAGGCCCTTCATGGGGCGCAGCAGGACCAGGCACAGGCCCGCTCCCAGGGGCAGCCGGACGATCAGATGCACCCACACCGGCGGATGCACGGCGATCTCGGTGAACAGGGCCGCGAAGACCATCAGGAAACCGACGATGATGATCACGAAGACGGCCGGCCCGTCACCGCTGTCGGCGCCGCCAAGCTCGAACCGGCACGCCTCGCATCGGCCGGCCACCTTCAAGAACCCGTCGTAGAGGCGCCCGCACCCGCAGTTTGGGCAGCGGCCGGCAAGTCCGGCCAGCAGGGGATGGACCGCGCCGGTCGGCTCAATGGCCCCAGCCGGCGCCGAAGATCAGATAGAGGAAGGCGAACAGGAACAGCCACACCACATCGACGAACTGCCAGTACCAGGACGCCGCCTCGAACCCGAAATGCTGGCGCGGCGTGAACCCGCCGTTCATCAGGCGGATCAGGCAGACGATCAGGAAGATCGTGCCGATGATCACGTGGAAGCCATGGAAGCCGGTAGCCATGAAGAAGGCCGATCCGTAGAGCCCGGCGTTGGCCGCTTCCGGCGAATAGAAGAGATGGTCGGTGAGGATGTGGTGATACTCGTACCCCTGGATGCCGGTGAACAGCAGGCCCAAAAGGATGGTCAGAACCAGGCCGATCTTGGCCCCCCGCCGGTCGCCGGTCTGCAGGGCGTGGTGCGCCCAAGTCACCGTGGTTCCCGACAAGAGCAGGGTGATGGTGTTGACCAGCGGAAGCTGGAAGGGCGGCACGACCTCGATCCCCTTGGGCGGCCAGGTCGCCCAGGCGGTGCGCACATCGTCGATGGGCGAGAGGGTGCGCACATGGTGGAAGAGGGCCATCTCGAAGAAGATCCAGAACCAGGCGACGAAGAACATCACCTCCGAGACAATGAAGAGGATCATGCCGTAGCGCAGGCCGATCGACACCACCGGCGTGTGGTCGCCGCGGTTGGATTCCTTGACGATCTCCGTCCACCAGCTGGCCATGGTCCAGAGCACGCCGGCGACGCCCACCGCCAACAACCACCAATTGCCCTTGGGCACCCCGACCAGACCCTTGAGGCCAGCCACCAGGCCCAGCGCCATCGCCACCGCGAAGATCGACCCGATCAGCGGCCAGGGGCTGGGGTTCACCAGATGGTAGTCGTGTCTGACGCCGTCGTGAGCCATGTCGCGAGTCTTGCCCTTACTGCCCTTGGGAGCCGACCCGCGCGGCGGCTCGGCTCCTCAACGCGGATTCCTCGCTGCTATAGCCCCGCTTTACGCTATCCGCCAAGGGTGGATGGGCGCGCCGGCGCCGATGTTTTCGCCAGATTGCCAGGGGCCGTCTCGATCACCGCCGGAAAGAACGTGTACGACAGCGTGATCTGGCCCGAGCTGGTCGCGTCCTTGTCCTTTGCGTAGCGTGGATCGACGAAATAGACGACCGGGAACTCCGCCGTCTCTCCCGGCTGGAGGGTCTGGTTCTTGAAGCAGAAGCACTCCAGCTTGGAAAAATAAGGCCCGGCCGATTCCGGCAGAATGTTGTAGACGGCACGGCCGGTTACCGCCGTCGGCCCCGTGTTGGTGGCGCGGAAGAAGGCGAGCTTGCTCTCGCCCAGCTTCGCGGTCTGGCTGGCCTGGGCCGGCTGGAAACGCCAGGCGAGGCCGCGCACATTGGTGTCGAAGCGCACCGTGACGGTCTGGTTCGAGGTGACGGCGGAGGCGACCGTGGCCCGCCTGGCTGTTCCGTTGAAGCCGGTGGCCTGGCAGAAAGCCCGGTAGAAGGGAACCGCCGCGAACGCCGCGCCGACCATGAGCGCGAACACCGCGGCGCACACCAGGGCGAGCCGCGTGTTGCGCGCGACCGCCCCGACCCCGCGATCAGTAGGCCAGCCCGGCATGGGTTCCCAACTTCACCAGGGTGACGATGAAGACGATGACCACGAACGCACCCAACACCACGGCCAGCAGAACGCTGCGCGCCCGCCGAGCCTTGGCGGCCTGACGGTCTTCGAACTTCGGGTCGCTCATCTGGGCCACGCGAGCGGCGCGACGCCCAGCAGATGCTCACCGAGCAGGGCGGCGAACAGCAGGAAGAGGTAGAGGATCGAAAAGGCGAACAGGTTGCGGGCGGGGGCAGAGGCCGCCTTCACCGCATAAAGGTCGCCGTCGGCGGTCCTCTCGCCCGCCAGATTGCCGGCCCCGCTCATGGCCAGCCGCGCGGCGAGAAAAACGAACATGGCCCCGCCGCCGGCCGCTACGGCCAGATAGACCGCTCCGCCCAGGCCGGTGAAGGCCGGGGCCAGACAGAACGGGACAAGGACCAGGCTGTAGGCGAGAATCTGGCGGCGGGTGGAGGCCGCGCCACGGGCCACCGGCATCATCGGCACGCCAGCCTTGGCGTAGTCCTCGCGGGTGTAGAGCGACAGGGCCCAGAAATGCGGCGGGGTCCAGATGAAGATGATCGCCACCAGGAGCCAGGCGTTCAGCGGCGCGGTTCCGCTGGCCGCCGCCCAGCCCACCAGCGGCGGCAGGGCGCCGGCCAGGCCGCCGATGACGATGTTCTGCGGCGTGCGCCGCTTGAGCCAAACGGTATAGACCACGGCGTAGAAGGCGATGGTGGCGGCCAGCAGGGCCGCCGCCAGCAGGTTGATCGCCAAGCCCATCAGGGCCACGGAAAACAACGACAGGGTCAGCCCGAGCGCCAGGGCGTCGGCCGCCTGCACCCGCCCGGCCGGAACGGGTCGGCCGCGGGTGCGCCGCATCCTGGCGTCGATGTCGCCGTCATAGGCCATGTTGAGCGCGGCCGAACCGCCCGCCCCCACCGCGATGCACAGGATGGCGACGGTGGCCAGGACCGGGTTCATCGGCGCGCGGGCGCAGACCAAGCCGGTCAGGGCGGTGAACACCACCAGGGACATGACGCGGGGCTTCAGAAGCTGGATATAGTCGCGCCAGCTGGCGACCCGGATCGCCGCGGCGGCGGAAAGGATGACGTGATCGGTCATCTCAGTGCGACCCGGATCCGGCAAACGCATCCATCAGTGGCTGTCGGCGCGGATCACCGGCAGTTCGTTGAACTGGTGGAACGGCGGCGGCGAGGGGAGCGTCCATTCCAGGGTGGTGGCGCCGACGCCCCAAGGATTGGCCCGGGCGGGTCGTCGGCGGACCGCCGCCTCGATCAGCACCACGAAGAAGACCAGCAGGCCCACGAAGGTGACGACGTAGCCGATGGATGAGACGTGGTTCCAGAAGCTGAACGCCACCGGGTAGTCCACCGTCCGGCGCGGCATCCCCTGGAGGCCCAGGAAATGCTGCGGGAAGAACACGATGTTGACGCCGATGAAGGTGAACCAGAAGTGCACCGTGCCGAGAAATTCGTTGTAGCGCACGCCCCACATCTTCTCGAACCAGTAGTAGAAGCCGCCGAAGATGGCGAACACGGCGCCCAGGCTCAGCACATAGTGGAAGTGGGCGATCACGTAGTAGGAATCGTGCAGAGCGTAATCGATGCCGGCGTTGGCCAGCACCACCCCGGTCACGCCCCCGACCGTGAACAGGAAGATGAAGCCGATGGCCCACAGCATGGGCGTCTTGAACTCGATCGATCCTCCCCACATGGTGGCGATCCACGAGAACACCTTCACCCCAGTCGGCACCGCGATGACCATGGTCGCGGCGATGAAATAGGCCTGCAGGTTCACCGGCATGCCGACCGTGAACATGTGGTGCGCCCAGACGATGAAGCCCAGAAAGCCGATGGCCACCATGGCGTAGGCCATGGCCAGATAGCCGAACACCGGCTTTTTCGAAAAAGTCGAGACGATGTGGCTGATCATGCCGAAGCCCGGAATGATCAGGATGTAGACCTCCGGGTGGCCGAAGAACCAGAACAGGTGCTGGTACATGACCGGATCGCCGCCACCGGCCGCGTCGAAGAAGTGGGTGCCGAAATTGCGATCGCACAGCAGCATGGTGATCGCGCCGGCCAGCACGGGCAGGGAGAGCAGCAGCAGGAACACCGTGACCAGGATCGACCATACGAAGAGGGGCATGCGGTGCAGGGTCATCCCCGGCGCGCGCATATTGAAGATGGTGGTGATGAAGTTGATGGCGCCCAGGATCGAGCTCGCCCCGGCCAGGTGGATGGCCAGGATCACGCAGTCCATGGCCGGCCCGGTGTGGCCGATGGTCGACAGCGGCGGATACATCGTCCAGCCGCCGCCGAATCCCTTGCCGGGGCCGCCGTCCACCATCAGCGAGGTAAGCATCATGAACCAGGACGCCACCAGCATCCAGAAGCTCACATTGTTCATGCGTGGAAAGGCCATGTCCGGCGCGCCGATCATCAGCGGCACGAACCAGTTGCCGAACCCGCCGATCATCGCCGGCATGACCATGAAGAAGATCATGATAAGCCCGTGGGCCGTGACCACCACGTTGTAGCCGTGCTTGGAGGCCTCTATCAGGCCGATCTTGTCGAGCCACGAGCCGTGGACGAACAACTGGATGCCGGGATAGGCCAGCTCCCAGCGAATCAGGCCCGACAGCACGGCGCCGACGATTCCGGCCTGGATGGCGAAGATGATGTAGAGGGTGCCGATGTCCTTGTGGTTGGTGGACAGGAACCAACGCGTGAAAAAGCCCGGAGCGCCGTGCGCGCCATAGCCGCCGGCGGTGTCGGCGTGGGCCACGCGTTCATGGGCCAGTCCTTCGGGGTTCTGGGCGATGTCGGCCATGGATCGCAATCTCCCTCGAACGGTAATCTAGCGCGCCGCCGGCGCGGCCGGCGCGGCGGACGGAATGACAGGCGTTGTCGGCGCCGACGCGGCGGAGGCGACCACCACCGGCTTTGGGACCTTGCTCGCCACCCAGGCGTCGAACTGCGGTTGGGTCACCACGTGGATCTCTATGGGCATGAAGGCGTGGTCGATACCGCAAAGCTGGGAGCACTGGCCGTAGAAGACGCCGGTCCGGTCGGCCTTGAACCAGGTCTCGTTCAGTCGGCCGGGAATGGCGTCGATCTTGATCCCGAAGGCCGGCATGGAAAAGGAATGGATGACATCCTCGCCGGTCACCTCCACCCGCACCACCTTGTTCACCGGTGCGAACATCGGCGAATTGGCGGCCAGCTTGTAGGGCACATGGCGGGCGGCGGCGTCGGCTTCGCTCATCACCGTGGAGGTGTAGGCGGGAATCTTCTGGTCGGGATATTCGTAGTCCCAGTTCCACTGCCGCCCGGTGACCTTCACGGTCATGTAGGGCGGCGGCATGTTGTGCTCCTCGAACAGGAGCTTGAACGAGAAGATGGCGATGAACATCAGGATCAGGACCGGAATCACCGTCCAGGCCACTTCCACCGGCGTGTTGTGGCTCCAGCGCGCCGGCACGGGATTGGCGCGGCTGTTGAACCGGAAGATGCAGATCAGCAGGAGGACCAGCACCAAGAGGGTGATGGCGGCGATGATCGGCAGCAGGATGTGATTGTGGAAGACGATCTCGTCGCGCCGGATCTGTGAGGCGGCCGGCTGAAGATCGATCGCCCCGTCGGTGGGCTGGCCCACGGTGTCCGCCAGCGCCCGCGCCGCGAAGGCTAGGCCAATGAGCGCCGTCCACCCGCCGGCCGCCAGCCGCCCGATCCCCGAAAACCCAGACCTCATGTTCCTCACGACCTGTACAATTCAATCGCGGCCGACGGCTCGCGACGTTCGGCCCAACCTAAGGACCCGCGCGAAGGCCTTCCGGCGTTCGAGCCGGTGCATACGCGGATCGTCCGCCAATGCCAAGGCGGTTGCGACGGGCGGGCTGGCCCGTCGGCTGCCGGTGGCCTAGAATGCCGGTCCGCGGCGAGGTGGGATCGGTTGGCGCAGGGGCGACGGTGTTCGAGCAGATCGCGACGGGAGGCTGCCAGTCCTACCTTCTGGGGTGCCCTGAAAGTTGCGCGGCGGTGCTGATCGATCCGGCCCTCGCCCAGGCGGACCGCTATGTCGGCCTGCTGGGCCGCCTGGGCCTGCGCTTGAAATACATCATCGACACCCACACCCACGCCGATCATTTCTCGGCCGCCCGGCGTCTGCGCGAGGCCCTGGGGGCGCCGATCGTCATGCACCGGCTGAGCCCCTCGCCCCATGTGGACATCCGCCTGGAAGACGGGGACATGCTGGCCGCCGGCTCGATGCGCCTTCAGGCCATCCACACCCCGGGCCACACCGCCGACTCGATGTGCCTGCTGGCCGGAGACCGGCTGTTCACCAAGCCTGGCGGGAGCACGGATTTCCGGCGGAGGCGGTCCAGCCTAGGTAATTCGTCGGTTTGACCGGGGCCGTCCAGGCCCTATCTGTGAGCCTACCCCCTCGCAGCCCGCGAAAGAACGCTCCGCATGAACGCCCCCGTCCCCGCCCCTTCCATCCTCGAAGCTGCGGGGGTCGATCCGCGCCGGGCGGTGAGCGTGCTGGGAGAGGCCTTGCGCGGCGCCGACGACGGGGAAATCTTTCTCGAGCGCTCGGAAAGCGAATCCTTCGTGTTCGACGACGGGCGGCTGAAGTCGGCGGCCTATGACAGCGCCGAGGGGTTCGGCCTGCGCGTTGTCGCCGGCGAGACGGCCGGCTACGCCCACGCCAGCGAGATTTCGCTCCCAGCCCTGGAACGGGCCGGCGCCGCGGCGTCCCTGGCCAAGCGCGGCCATGCCGGCGTGGTCGCCGAGGGCCCTCGACCCACCAACACGCGCCTCTACGGCGACAACGATCCTCTGGAATCGCCCGGGTTCGCCGAAAAGGTCGCCCTTCTGCAGGAAATCGACGCCTTCGCGCGGGCGCGCGACCCGCGCGTCGCGCAGGTCATGGCCTCCCTGGCCGGCGAGCGGCGGGTAGTGGAGATCGTCCGCGCCGACGGCCGGCTGATCCGCGATGTCCGCCCCCTGGTGCGCATCGGCGTGCAGATCACGGTGGAAAGGGACGGCCGCCGCGAGAGCGGCTCGTCGGGCGCCGGCGGACGGGCCGGCTACGAGGCCTGGATCAGTCCAGAGGCGTGGCGCGAACAGGTCGAAGAGGCCCTTCGCCAGGCGCTGGTCAATCTGGACGCCATCCCCTGCCCGGCCGGCGAGATGGACGTGGTGCTGGGGCCGGGATGGAACGGGGTTCTGCTGCACGAGGCGGTGGGCCACGGCCTGGAGGGCGACTTCAACCGCAAGGGAACATCGGCCTTTTCCGGCCGTCTGGGCGAGCGGGTGGCCGCGCCGGGCGTCACGGTGTTCGACGACGGGGCTATCGAAGGCCGCCGCGGATCGCTGAGCGTGGACGACGAGGGCACGGCTTCGTCGCGCACCATCCTCATCGAGGACGGGGTTCTGGTCGGCTATATGCACGATCGCCAGAGCGCCCGGCTGATGGGCATGAAGGCCACCGGCAACGGCCGGCGCCAGTCCTACGCCCATCCGCCCATGCCCCGCATGACCAACACCGGCATGCTGGCCGGACCCTCCAGCCGCGAGGAGATGATCGCGTCCACCAGGCGCGGCCTCTACTGCGCCAACTTCGGCGGCGGCCAGGTGGACATCACCAACGGCAAGTTCGTCTTCCAGTGCACCGAGGCCTATCTGATCGAGAACGGAGCGGTCACCGCCCCGGTCAAGGGCGCGACCCTGATCGGCGACGGCCCCTCGGCGCTGACCCGCGTCACCATGATCGGCGACGACTTCGCCTTCGATTCGGGCATCGGCGTCTGCGGCAAGGCCGGCCAGGGCGTGCCGGTGGGCGTCGGCCAACCCTCGCTCAAGATCACCGGCCTGACCGTCGGCGGGACCGGCGTTTAGAACTCGGCCCGCTCGCAAGACGCCGCCACCACGCCGGCCGCGACGCCCCGGGGCGGTCCCCAGCTACGTGCCGGAGTTCTTCGCCGCCGCCCAGTCGACCACGACGCTGGACATGGTCGCCCTCCCGCCGGGGCTCGTTTTCGACAAGGGTGATGCGGTGCGCGGTTTCGGTGGGACGGCCAATGAGCTGATCGACGGACGCGGCGGCCGCTTCAAGGATGACGGGCCTCACTCCGAGCGGCTGTCTATCTCCGGGCGCTGAAGACGTTCGGCTGTAAAGGCCGCGTCTCGACGGCGCGCGTCCCAAAGACGAGGTGCGGGCGCAACGGGTGATCCTCGGCCAGGGCAGGGTGATCGAAGTCGAGGTCCGGGCGCCGCAGAAGGCCGATGCGTCGCATGACGGCCTGGGAGCGCAGGTTCGTCGCGGCGGTAAAGGACAGAATCTCGGGCAGTCTCAAGTACTCAAAACCGCGGCGCAGCAGGACGCGGGCCGCCTCCGTGGCATAGCCGAATCCCCAAGCCGGGCGAGCGAGCCGCCAACCGATTTCGTACCCCTGTGGGCGAGGCGGACCATGCGGGATGGGCGCCAGGGCGACGAAGCCGAGAAAGGCGCCATCGGCCTTGCGTTCGAGGGCGAAGAATCCGTGCCCAAGCTGCTCGAACTCAGCCTCGAACCGGTCGATCTGGGCGTCGCTTTCGGCGCGGGTCATCGGCGAACGGCCGAGCCAGTCCATCACCTCCGGATCGGCGCTCATCGCCGCGTAGGGATCGCGGTCGGCGTCGCGCCAGCGGCGCAGGATGAGGCGTCCAGTCTCAAGTCCTGTTTCGATCATGCCGGGCGCGGCGCGATGAGAGCGCCGTAGAGGTCGGGGCGACGGTCGCGGAAGAAGCCCCAGGCGGCGCGGTGGCGGGCGAGGAAGTCCAGATCGAAGCTGGCCAAGGCGACGCCTTCCTCCTCGCGGCCGAGTTCGGCGACGAGGTCGCCGCGCTGATCGCAGAGGAAGCTCGACCCATAGAAGGTCTGACCGCCGCCGGGATAGCCCGGCCACGGCTCGAACCCGGTGCGGTTGGCGCCGACCACCGGGATCACGTTGGAGACCGCGTGGCCCTGCATGGCGCGCCGCCAAGGGGCGGCGGAGTCGAGGCCGGGATCGTGCGGCTCGCTGCCGATGGCGGTCGGATAGAGCAGAACCTCGGCTCCAATCAGGGTCATGGCGCGGGCGGCTTCAGGATACCACTGGTCCCAGCAGACGCCGACCCCCAGACGCCCGAAGCGCGTCTCCCAGACCCGAAAGCCGGTGTCGCCGGGGCGGAAATAGTATTTCTCCTGATAGCCCGGCCCGTCGGGGATGTGGCTCTTGCGGTAGACGCCCAGGGCCTCGCCGCTCGCGTCGATGACCACCACGCTGTTGAAATAATGCGGACCCTCACGCTCGAAGATCGAGATCGGCAGCACGACGCCCAGTTCAGCCGCCAGGGGGGCGAGGGCGGTGACGCAGGGGTGCTCGCGCCAGGGATGGGCCTTCGCAAACCAGCCCTCCTCCTGGGCGATGCAGAAATAGGGACCCTGGAACAGCTCCGGCGCCAGGATGACTTGCGCGCCACCGGCGGCCGCTTGGCGGATCAGGTCGGCCGTCTTGGCGATGTTGGCGTCCTGATCCACGCCATAGGCGGCCTGGAGCGCGGCGAGGCAAAGCGTCCTGGCCATCAGGCCGGCTCCTGCTGGCTGATGCAGTGGAAGGAGCCGCCGCCGGTGATGAGAGCGCGGGACGGGAGGCCGACCACGACGCGGCCGGGAAACAGCATCTCCAACGCCTCCACCGCCAGGGCGCCGGCGCGATCTTCATAGACCGGCGCGATCACCGCCTGGTTGGCGATCAGGAAATTCATGTGCGAAGCGGAAACCGTGCGATGCTCGGCGTCCTTGATACGCCCCGGCGAGGGAATGCGCACGACCCTCAGGCGCCGGCCGTCCGCGTCGGTGAATCCGGCCAGGGCGCGGGCGGCGGCGTCATACGCGGCGGCGTTGGGATCGTCGAGGCCGAACGCCATGGGGCAGGCGACGACGCCCGGCGCCACGAAGCGGACGAGATTGTCCACATGGCCGTCGGTGTGGTCGTTCATCAGCCCTTCGCCCAGCCACAGCACCTTACGCGCGCCCAGCGCCGCGGCCAGCGCGGCTTGCGCGTCCGCCTCCCGCCAGCCGCGGTTGCGGTTGGGATTGAGCAGGCACTGGCGCGTGGCCAGCACCGCGCCCGCCCCATCGTGATCCAGGGCGCCGCCCTCCAGCACGAAATCGTGGCGGGTGAGGTTGGCGCCCGCCGCGTCGGCGATCTGGCCGGCCACCGCCTCGTCACCGGCCAGCCGGTACTTGCCGCCCCAGCCGTTGAAGGCGAATCCGGCCGCCTCCCGCGCGCCGGTGAAGATCGGCCCGGTGTCGCGCAGCCAGATGTCGCCGAATGTGGCCGGGACGATCTCGATTCCCGCCGCGCCGCCCAACCGCTCGGCCGCCGCGTCCATCGCCTCCGGCCGGCAAGCCAGCAGCTTCACTTGCTCTCCGCCCGGTCCCGCCAGGGCTCGCGCCAGGGCCGCCACCTCGTCCCGCGCCGGTTCGAGATCGCTCTCCCAAAGCTCGGCGTGACTCGGAAACCCCAGCCACATCGCGCGGTGCGGCGACCATTCGGGCGGCACGGGTCCGGTCATGTCAGGGCGAGGGCGAACTCCGCCTCGCTCTTGGCCCGCACCTCATCGACGCCGACTCCGGGCGCGAGCTGCGTCAGCTTCACCCCGCCGCCCTTGCGGTCGATGTCGAACACGCCGAGATCAGTGATCAGCAGATTGACCACCCCGGCCCCGGTGAGCGGCAGGGTGCAGCGCTTGAGGAGCTTGGGTGCGCCGGATTTTTCCACATGGTCCATGACCACCACCACCCGGCCCACTCCGGCCACCAGGTCCATGGCGCCGCCCATGCCCTTGACCATCTTGCCGGGCACCATCCAGTTGGCCAGATCGCCGCCCTGGCTCACCTGCATGCCGCCCAGGATGGAAAGGGCGATGTGGCCGCCGCGGATCATGGCGAAGGAATCGGCGCTGGAGAAATAGGAGGAGCCGGCGAGCTCGGTGATGGTCTGCTTGCCGGCGTTGATCAGGTCCGGGTCGGCTTCGCCCTCGTAAGGGAAGGGGCCCATTCCCAGCATGCCGTTCTCGCTCTGCAAGGTCACCGACATGCCCTGGGGGATATAGTTGGCGACCAGGGTCGGGATGCCGATGCCCAGATTGACATAGAAGCCGTCGCGCAGTTCGCGGGCGGCTCTGGCGGCCATATCTTCGCGCGTCCAGGCCATCAGACGGACTCCCGTTCGGCGCGGGGCCGGGTGGTGACGCGCTCGATGCGTTTCTCGAAATGGGCGCCTTGGAAGATGCGGTCCACGAAGATGCCGGCGGTGTGGATGGCGTCCTTGTCCAGAGAGCCGACCGGAACCAGCGCCTCGACCTCGGCCACCGTGACCTTGCCGGCCGTGGCCATCATGGGATTGAAATTGCGCGCCGTCTTTCGATAGAGAAGGTTGCCCTCGGCGTCGCCCTTCCAGGCCTTGACGATGGCCAGATCGGCGGTCAGCCCGCGCTCCATGACGTAGGCCTCGCCGTCAAACTCCCGCACCTCCTTGCCCTCGGCGACCAGGGTGCCCACCCCGGTCCTGGTGAAGAAAGCCGGAATCCCCGCCCCGCCGGCCCGGATGCGCTCGGCCAGGGTGCCCTGCGGATTGAACTCCAGTTCCAGTTTTCCCGACAGATAGAGCTGCTCGAACAGCTTGTTCTCCCCCACATAGGAGGAGACCATCTTGTCGATCTGCCCCCCCTCCAGCAGCACCCCCAGCCCGAAACCGTCGATGCCGCAGTTGTTGGAGATGACGGTGAGGTTTTTGGTTCCGGCGGCGCGGATGGCGGCGATCAGGTTTTCCGGTATGCCGCACAGGCCAAAGCCTCCCGACATGATGGTCATGCCGTCGAAAAGGAGGCCAGCGAGGGCGTCGTCGGCGGTGTCGCGAACCTTGTGGGCCATGGGGGCGTTCTCGGGCGGAAGGGGACGGGCGTCCTTACGCCGGAAGGGCGGCGGGATTCAATCGGGATGGAGAACGGACCAGCGGCATTTCAAAGGGGAACGCAGCGAAGAATGGCTCCGACTTCTTTCCCAAGAACGACTCGAAGCCCTCGACGCCTATCGCTGCAAAAGATGTCGATCAAGCTGACAATGGTTTCGAAGTCAAAATAAACAGAGCGCTCGAGGGTTCCTTCGGCTCGGTATCGGTGATAAAGGATATTTGTCGCAGATAGGAGTGCTATTACGTGAATCAAACCGAGAGAGATAAGCTTAACTGCCTGACCGAACTTATGGGAAAGGCGCAGGACTACAACAAACAGCTAGTCGATCATACGAGCGCCCTCTCAACCGCCGGCATCAACGTAACGCAAGCGCGATGGGATATGTTGTTTCAGAGTCTAGCTAACGCCAGAAAGCAGATGGCAACCATGGAGCGGAAACTCGAACAAACCGCTAGAGATGCGGGCTTGGGCGTCTGAGGCTTGATCTTGGCGCTGCGGATTTCCGCAGCACTCGGAACTTGCCTGAGTCAATGCCGACAGGTTGATTACACCTTCCCTCCTGAAGGGTTGGTTGGCCGGTGAAACCGCGTAGGGCCATCATGGTGGGTCCGCGCAATAGCGGTAGTAGCCGAACACGTCGGAAAGTTGCTTGCCGACGGTCAGGCGACCTGGCATCGAGGAGCGCATAGGGAATGCCGCGCCTCCCGCCAGGGTTCGGCGGCTTCGTAGCCGTGAGATGGGGCGCCGGCGTCTAGGCTCGCCATGGCGGCGATGAATTGGTGCTGCGCCGGCGCCCTAACGGCGGCGGCCGGATCGATAATGTTCGTCCCGCCATGGCCGTCGCTGCTGGCAATAAACGTCGATCCGGTATAGTCGCCCACCAGCTTGATCTTGGCGGTGTGGGTCCCGTCGGTGACGGTGAGGGTCCCGCCCGCCGTCGTGCCGCTGAAGGTCGCCTCGCCCGCGCTATTGAAGGCGATGTCGCCGAGATCCAGCGACGTGGCCCCGGTCTTGGAAAAGCCGGAGATCGAGCCGGTGTAGGCTTGCGACCTCGCCAGCCGCAGAACCCCGGCCGTTCGGAACGCCACGTTCTCGGTGAAACTTGAGGCGAACGCCAGAGTCCCGCCGTGGATCGCCGCCGTCCCGGCCCCGCTCACCGCGCCGTTCACGGTCAGATCGCCGCTGTTGGCGTCCAGGAGTCCGGTGTTGGCGACGGCGCTTTGGATGGTCACGCCGCCGCTCCCCGTGACCTCGATCACTCCGGCGTTGACGATGGTGGCGGCGCCGGTATCGATGGTCAGGGCGAGGGCGCCGTTGCCGTTGATGATCCCCTTGGCCTGGTTGACCAGCACCATGGCCCCGCCGCCCAACGCCCCGGCCCCCGAGATGTTGTTGTCCACATTGGTCAGCAACGCCGCGGCGGTGGCCCCATGGATGCTGTTGGCGCTCGATTGGGTCAGCACCAACTGGCCGCCGCCGGTCAGGGTCGCGTTGTTGGCGCTGACGATCAGATTGGGCGTAGTGGCGACGATCTTGCCGGTGTTGGTTATGGTTCCCGCCAGGGTGACCGCGGCGGCGTTGATGAGCACGCTGGCGGCGGTCAGGGTGGTCGCCCTCAAGGTGTCGGAACCGCCGCCAAAGTCGATCGCGCCGGCCCCGGTCAGTGTCCCGCCGAAGCTGTCGCCAGCTCCCGTGAAGGTCAGGCGGTCGCCCGCCGCCACGCTCACGGTCCCGGTGGTCTGGGTCCAGTGCCCCGCGTAGGTAAGACTGGTCGCCACGTTCACCTGGGTCGTCACCCCGCTCTCGGTGACCTTGGCGATGGTCAGGATGGTTCCGGCCTTGAGCGCCTCCGCCCCTCCCGTGATCGCCAGGGTCCCGGCGCCGGCCAGAAGGCGGGTGGTGGTCAGGGCCCCAGCGACCGTGAGGGCGCCGCCCACCGTCAGGGTTCCGGCGTCGATCAGGCTCTGACCGGCGGCGATGGACCCGTTCCCGGAGACGGCGAAGCTGGCCCCTACGCCCACCTCGAGGGTGGCGAAGTTGGTGAAGGTCGTCGGCGCCATGCTGCCCGACACGGTCACATTGCCCGCCCCCAGGGCGGTGAGGGTTCCGGAACCCGACGCCAGGTCCAGCGTCCCGCCGCCGCCCTGCACCGCGCCCACGAACGTCGAGCCGGCTTCCACGATCAGCACATCGCTCGCAGAGGCCAACCTCACCGAATAGGCGCCGCCCTTGATCGTGCCGAAGTTGGTCACCGTCGCGGCCAGCGCGCCGCGGACATCGACGCCGTAGACGCCTTCGATGAGCGCGGTCTGGTGGCCGGCGGCGCCGTTGGTCAGGCTGCCGCTCCCGCCCATGTAGACGCCAACCACGTGAGCGGCGCCGGTGGCCAAGATGGTCCCGAAGTTGACGACCTCGGCTTTGCCGTGGAGCTGGAGGCCGCTGAAGCCCTCGATCAGGGCGGCGGTGTTGGTCATCGAGCCGTTGGTCAGCGTCACCCCGGTCGCGGTCGCGGCCGTGTAGAGCCCGTAGGAAGCGGCGCCGCCCGTCCCCATGATGGTTCCCGAATTGACGACCGTGCTAGAGCCATTGAGGTCAAGGCCGTTGGCGCCCGATATCAGGGCCGTCTCGTCGGCGCCGCTGCCATTGGTAACCATGCCGAAGGCCGCCCCCTGATAGACCCCCCCGGTCATCCCCTTGATCATGCCGAAATTCGTGACCGTGCCGGCGTAATTGGACCTGCCGGCGTAATTGTAAATGGAGACGGCGTTGCTCCCCGCGGTCTCGATCAGCGCCTTGGTGTCGCCATTGGAGCCATTGACCACCGATCCACCCGCCCTCAGCTTCACACCCCTGCCGCCCGTCCCGGCGATCGTCCCGAAATTGGTGACGGACAGTTCGTTGCCTATGCCCATAAGAATACCGTCGTGGCCTTCGATCAGGGCCTGGGTGTCGCCGGAGCCGCCGTTCACCACCGAGCCGCCGCGCGTCAGGTATACCCCGGCATCGGCAAACGTACCGCCCAGGCCGTCGATCGTGCCGTAGTTGGCTACGGTCCCGCCGCTTATGAGAATGCCGTTGCCGCCCTCGATCAGCGCCGTGGTGTCGTCGCTCGCGCCGTTAGTCACTGAGGCGCCGAACCGGTAGACGACGCCCTCGCTCCCTCCGTTGATCGTGCCGAAATTGGTGACGGACCCAGCGCCGTAGACGCCATCGACGACGCCTTCGATCAGCGCCGTGGTGTCGGCGCTCGTGCCGTTGGTCACCGAGCCGCCGCCCAGGTTAACACCGTTGCCACCGTATCTGCCTAGTCCGTCGATGGTCCCGTAGTTTGCGACCGATCCGATCCCGCCAATCTCAACACCGGCATTGCCCCGGATCGACGTCCGGGTGACTGTGGCGTTGCCGTTCCGGACGGACCCGGATTTGAGGAACATCCCGGCCGACCCGCTATGACCATAAACGACGCCATAGTTGTAGATCTGCGCACCGAAAGGGGCGAAAAGGCCGGTCCCGCCGATCCCGCCCTTCGTTTCGATCACCAGCGCGCTGTAGGCCGACGACAGCGTATAGCCCGCCGCCATATAGGTGAAGATGTACTTGGTGGTCATGGCATGAGTCCCCGGTCCGACGAGCCACGGCCTATGATGCAAACACTTGCCCAGCGCGCCTCGGACCGAGACTCATGGCGCGCCAGCCATCCATTAGTCCAAACATCCGCTGACTGTCCGCGCAGCATGCGGGCGAGTCAAGCGCGGGGGGCACTGGGACTGCATCAGCTTCGAAATCCTGGCGATTGACCCCACGCTCGCGCGATGCGCCGGACTACGATATGCTTGCCGGAAAGCATGGAGCAAGATTGATGGACAACAGCGTGGACGAGATGACCGAGGTTGAGCGATTTCGCCGCTGGATAGATATCGCGGATGGAAAGGCCGCCCCAGCCGAAGGTTGCGAGATCGAATCGGTAACAGAATCCGAAGGTGGCCGCCTTGCTACGATTATCATCCGAAGGAAGAGCGGCGACACCCACCGGCCCTAGTTCGTGGCGGCGTTCACCGCCCTGGCCGATGAGGACGATCCGCGGGAGGGAAGCGGTTCCGGAAACTTCTGGAGGAAAGACATCAATTAGCGTCACCAAAAAAACCTTCGCCACGGCATGGGATGCGATCGCCGATACGCCCGAGGAGGCTGCGGTGTTGAAAGCCAGGGCCGATCTCATGATCGCCTTGGCCGATCACATCAAGGCCCAGGGTTGGACCCAGGCCGAGGCGGCGGGGCGCCTCGGCGTGACGCAACCGCGCATCTCCGATCTCGTGCGCGGCAAGTTCAACCTGTTCGGACTGGATCACCTGGCGACGATGCTGGCCAGGGCGGGGCGGCAGGTGGAAATTCGCGTCAAGAAGGCGGCGCCGCGCAAGCAAGCGGCTTGACGGCCGTTTCAGACGGCCGCCCACCCTCTCACCCCAGCACGCACGCCGCCAGACCCCCTCGCCTCACCGTCCCCGAGCGGGCGTCGATGCGGTCTGTGCGGCGGCGGACGTAGGGGCCGGGGTTCGCCGCCTTCCATTTCAGGGGGCTGGGGAGGATGGCGGCCAGGCGCGAGGCCTGGGCAGGGGTGAGGCTTGCCGCGTCGGTGCGGAAATAGCGCTCGGAGGCGGCTTCCACGCCGTAGAGGCCGGGGCCCATCTCCACGGTGTTGAGATAGACCTCCATGATCCGCCGCTTGCCCCATAGGGCCTCAATGAGGACGGTGAACCAGGCTTCCAGGCCCTTCCTGACGTAGGAGCGATCCGGCCACAGGAAGACGTTCTTGGCGGTCTGCTGGCTGATCGTCGAGCCGCCGCGGATGCGGCCTGGGCGGGTCTCGTTGTGCGCGATGGCCTTGTCGATGGCGTTGAAGTCGAAGCCGTGGTGGGCGCAGAACCGCGAATCCTCCGAGGCGATCACGGCGCGGACCATGGCCGGCGAGATGTGCGAAATCGGCGCCCAGCGATGCTCCATGCCTCGGCCCTGAAAGGAGCGTTCGATCATCAGCATGGTGATCGGCGGCGGCACAAAGCGGTAGATCGCCGCCCACAGCGGCGGGACGATCAGAAGCGCCAGCAAAAGGGTGACCAGCAGGTTGCGCAGCAGGTGGAGCAGGCCGCCTCGGCGGCGGGGGGAAGATTTCGGCATTGGTGTTTTCATAGGCGCGGATTTGCTGGCCTCGCAACGTTGGTTAGGTCATTTTCGTCGTGGCGGCCGACGCCCCCTCCACCGCTTCGCGGTCCCCCTCCCCCGCGAAGAGGCGCAGGGGAGGAAAGAATGGGTTGAATCGTCTCTTCTCCTCCCCTGCAAGCGCAGCGCGGCGGGGGAGCAACCATGTCGGATTGCGCTGTGGTTGTCGCTGTGGCGTCGGTCTGTGGATTTGTGGGCAAGTGGTCATCGCGCGGGTCGCCTTTCCCAGACGGCGCTTCTGGCGAGCACCAGGTTGGCGGCCTCGATGAGCTTTCGCATGATGGCCACGAGGATGACCTTGGGCGGCTTGCCCTTGGCCGCGAGATGCTTGGCGAAGGTCTTGAAGCCGGGGTCGCAACGCCTGGCGGCCAGGGCGGCGATGTAGAGCATGCGGCGGGGCCGCTCGCGGCCGCCGGCGATGAAGCGCAGGCCCTTGTACTGACCGCTGTCGCGATCGAAGGGCGCGACCCCCAGCAGGGAGGCGGCCTGGCCGCGCGCCATGGCCCCCAGTTCGGGCATGCGCACCAGCGCGCCGACGGCCACCACCGGACCAAAGCCCGGCAGGCTGCGCAGAAGCTTCAGCCGCGCCGCCAGATCGGCATGGGTCTTGATGAACGCGACAACCTTGCCGATCAACTTGGCTTTCAAGAGTTCCGTGGCGCGGATCTCCGCCCTCAGGGCCTTGGCCAGATCCTTCAGCGTCACATGCTCCAGGCCGGTCTTCATCTGGGCCAGGCGCTCGGTTACCTGCTCATAGGCCGTCAGCCGCTCCGCCAACTCCGCGAACCTGGGATCGGCGCTCGCCTTCACCGTGTCCACCTGCGCCGTCGCCACGGCTATCAGCACCGCGTCGGCGCGGTCGTTCTTGATCTTGATCCGCTTGAAGCGCGCGAACAGCCGTACCTCGCTGGCGTGATGCATCACCACCTCGAACCCCGCCGCCGCCAAGGCCTCGCGCACCGCCCGCTCGTAGCCTCCGGAGGGCTCCAGACCCACCCGGACGACCCCCCGAGCCTCCAGCCACGCGATCAGCGCGCCGATCCCCGCCTTGTCGTTGGCGACCTGGCTCATCTCCCCACCGTGAACCGCGATATCGAGCTGACGCTTACCCACATCGATTCCGGCGATCTTCGTGTTATACTTACCCTGTTTCATCGACCCATCCTTGTGGCTTCGGACCCAATCGTCCCTGCAACCATCCGGGCCAGTGAAACGCCGACGGTGATCCAGCTCCCCCACGGCCCAAAAAGGCTCAGGTGTGCGCACGATCCCTCCGCCGGCCATCCGCCTGGCGTGTCACCGCCAGGCGGATGTCCCGGAACCAGGCCACGCTATCAGCCTTTCGACAAACAAGGTGGCGCGGCGCCCTTTCTTGCGCCGTGACGGAGGGGGCGTCGCGCCAGGGATGGCGCCATGGAACAAGGGGACGGCAAGGTGAACGTCAGCGAGGCGATGGCGCGGCGGATTTCCGTGCGCGCCTTCAAACCCGATCCCGTCGAGGGCGCCATTGTGCGGGAGATTCTGGAAACCGCCCATCGCGCCCCGTCCGGCGGCAATCTTCAGCCCTGGCGAGTCTACGCCCTGGCCGGCGAGCCGCTGGCCAGGTTCAAGACCCTGGCCGCCGCGGCGCCCACGGAGGAGCCGGAATACGCCGTCTATCCCCCCCATCTGTGGGAGCCGTTCCGCACCCGCCGCTATGAGTGCGGCGAAGACCTCTACGGGTCCATCGGCGTCGGCCGCGAGGATCGGCCGGCTCGCTTCGCGCACCTGGCCCGCAACCTCGAGTTCTTCGGCGCGCCGGTGGGCCTGTTCTTCTGCCTCGACCGCAATCTGGGGCCGCCGCAGTGGGCCGATGTCGGCATGTACATGCAGAGCGTCATGCTGCTGGCCGCGGAGCGCGGCCTCGATACCTGCCCCCAGGAGTTCTGGGCCCGCTATCCACGCCTGGTCGCCGGTTTCATCGGCCTTCCCGACGACCATATGGTCTTTTCCGGCATGGCCCTGGGACGCCGCGACGAAAGCGCCCCCATCAACGTCTGGCGAACCCGCCGCGACCCCTTCGAGCTCTGGGCTCGCATGGAGGGCTTCGACGATTAGAGTTGCGGCGTCATGCCCCCGCGAGATGGGCTTTACATCGCCGGCCATCCGCGCCATGGATTTTTCAGGCTCGAAACGGACCGCTGGAGCGGCTCCGACCTAGGGAGTATTCCATGGCTGCGAAGCTTTCCGGCGGCGGGGGCGGCAAGTTCGACCTCGGGCAGAACAGCGACATGAACGTCACCCCGTTCGTGGACGTGATGCTCGTGCTGCTGATCATCTTCATGGTCGTCGCGCCACTGGCGACGGTCTCCATCCGCCTCGACCTGCCGCCGGCCACCCCGCCACCGCCCGGCCAGCACGACAAGCCGCCGACGTTCATCTCCATTCAGGACAGCGGCCAGATTTACGTCTCGTTCGGCAAGTCGGACATTCGTCTCTCGTCGATGGCGGGCTTGGCCACCGATCTGCCCGCCTCGCTGGGCGTCCCCAATCCGACCAATGAGCGGATCTTCATCCGCGCCGACCGCCATGTGCGCTATCGCCAGTTCATGGACGTGATCAACCAGCTTCAGCTCGACGGCTACTACAAGATCGGCCTGATCGCCGAAAATCTGGGCGGCGGTTGAGCGCGCGGACGCGGGCTCGACGCGGCCCGCCTCGTTGACTTGGCGAAGGGCGCGGGTATAAGCTTCGCTGCCTCGCCCGCGGGTCTGTTCGCGGGCGTCGTCATTTAGCTTGCCTGATCGTTCTCACTTTCTATTCCAAGGCGCCAACCGATGTACGCTGTGATCAAGACCGGCGGCAAACAGTACCGAGTTCAGGCGGGCGATCTGCTCATCGTCGAAAAGCTCGACGGCGAGCCCGGCGCGGCGGTCGCCTTCGATCAGGTGCTGATGATCGGCGAGGGCGCGGCGGTGACGCTGGGCGAGCCCACGGTCGCCGGGGCCAGCGTGAGCGCGACCCTGGTCGAGACCCGCAAGGGCGAAAAGATCAAGGTGTTCAAGAAGATCCGGCGGCAGGGCTACCGCCGCACCCGCGGCCATCGCCAGTATCAATCGGTGCTGCGGGTCACCGGCATCGCCGGCGGCGGCAAGAGCGAGACCTGGGACGGGACGGTGGACCTGACCCCCCTGGCCACCCTCAACGCCCGCGCCCGCAATCTAGCCCGCGACATGGAGGCGGCGGAGGCTAGACGCTCGGCCGAAAAGCCCGCCAAAGTGGCAAAGCCGGCCGCGCGTGCCAAAACCAAGGCCGCCAAGCCGGCTTCCAAGAAGGCCGCCAAACCCGCGCCGCCCGCGAAGGCTCGGGCCGAGGCAGCGTCCACGCCCAGGTCCGAAGCTAAGCCCGCCGCGCCGGTCAAGGCCGAAGCCAAGAAGGCGCCGGGCAAGACGAAGGCGCCCAAAGCGGCCGCTCCGGCGAAGACCGCTCCGGCGAAAAAGGCCGCCGTCAAACCCGCGCCGACCAAGCTCGCCGCTGAAAAGCCGGCGGCGAAGAAGGCGGCCGCCAAAAAACCCGCCAAGGCGGCCAAGCCGACCGGCAAGAAAGGCAAGTAGGATGGCTCACAAGAAATCCGGCGGCTCTTCGCGCAACGGCCGCGACTCGGCCGGCCAGCGTCTGGGCGTCAAGAAGTTCGGCGGCGAGGCGGTGCTGGCCGGCAACATCCTCATCCGCCAGCGCGGCACCAAGTTCTTCGCCGGCGACAATGTCGGTATGGGCAAGGACCATACCCTGTTCGCCCTCGAAACCGGGGCGGTGAAGTTCATTACCCGCAAGGCCGACCGGACCTATGTGACGGTGGTCCCGGCGCCGGCGCCCAAGTAAACGATCCGAACCCATCCCCCGGATCGCCTCGAGCAGCAGCGATCCGGGCCGGCGAGAACGAGCGGGAGGTCCGGAGAGGCCATCCCGCTCTTTTTGCCCAAGGAGGGTGTCGATCATGGGCGAACCGGCCCTCTGGCCCCGTCTGCAAACCCGGCGGCTGACCCTGCGTGGCCCGCGCTTGGGGGACGCGCCGCGCATGGCCCAACTCGCCAACGACTACGACATCGCCAGGATGACCACCCGCATTCCCCATCCCTTCGCCGTGGAGGACGCGGCGGACTTCATTGGCCGGATGGAGGGCCGCGACCCGGCCCGCGAGGCGGTGTTCGCCATCGAAAGCAAGGATGAGGGCCTGCTGGGTGTTCTCGGCCTGCACCCGACTTCCGTTGGAACCGAGATCGGCTATTGGCTGGGCCGGCCGTTCTGGGGCCTGGGCTACGCCACCGAGGCGGCCGACGCCGCCCTGGCCTGGGCGGGCGGCGCATGGGGCCGCCGCTACATTGTCTCCGGCCATTTCGCCGACAACCCCGCCTCCGGCCAGGTTCTGATCAAAGCGGGCTTCCTCTACACTGGCGAGGTAACGTAGCGGTTTTCCATGGCGCGAGGCGAAGAGGCGGCGACGCGAATGATGGTGCGGCTGGCGTGAGGCAGGATCCGCCGCCAAGTCGCCCTAGAGGCGACAAGCCTAGGGGGTTCTCTGCTCGGCGCAAACCAAGGCTTTTTTCGAATCGATCCTGAAAGATGGCCCCTTCAACCTAAAAGGGCTGACATCGCCCGTCGCCCGCGCTATATGACCCCTCACATCGTCCGTTGGCGCTGGATGGCGCTTACGAGCGGCGGCCCCTGAAAAGGCCAGCCGCTTTTTCTTTGACCGAAGAAAGGGTCACCAAGCTTGCGCGGCAAGACCGCCGAGGATCAGAGGCTGCTCGAACTGCTCGACCCGGTCGCGCAGGCCGCGGGCTATGCGATCGTGCGCCTGCGGCTGATGGGCGGCGATCGGGCGCGGCGGCTGCAGATCATGGCCGAGCGCGGCGACGGGACCATGCTGGTCGAGGATTGCACCGTCCTGGCGCGGGCGGTCTCGCAGGTCATGGACGTCGCCGATCCGGTCGCCGGGGAATATCTGCTGGAAGTCTCCAGCCCCGGCATCGACCGGCCGCTGACCCGCCTGGAGGATTTCGAGACTTGGCGAGGCTGCGAGGCGCGCCTCGAGATCGACCGCCTGGCCGAGGGCCGCAAGCGCTTCAAGGGCGCCTTGGCCGGCGTCGAGGGCGAACACGTCGGCATCGACCTCGAAGGGGAAGCCGAAACCGCCATGCTGCCCTTCGCGTGGATCGTGGACGCCAAACTCGTCGTCACCGATGCCTTGATGGCGCGCGGGGCGGCCGCCCGCGCCGCGCGCCTGGCTCGAGAACAAATACCCACCGACCAAGAGGACACCACCCCATGACCGTGACCGGCATTTCCGCCAATCGGCTCGAACTCCTGCAGATCGCCGACGCCGTGGCGCGCGAGAAATCGATCGAGAAGGAGATCGTGATCGAGGCGATCGAGGAGGCCATTCAGAAGGCCGCCCGCACCCGCTACGGCGCCGAGCACGACATCCGCGTCCATATCGACACCAAGACCGGCGAGACGACCATCACCCGCGTGGTCACCGTGATCCCCGACGAGCCCCAGCCCAATCCCAATCCCGAGGCCGAAGAGGGAGAAGAGATGCTGGGGGTCAACGAATACGCCCAGAAGCGGCTCTCCGACGCCCTGATCGACGACAAGGACGCGGTGGTCGGCAAGACCTACGAGGAGGTTTTGCCACCGTTCGAATTTGGCCGGGTGCAGACCCAGATGGCCCGCCAGGTGGTGACCGGAAAGGTCCGCGAGGCCGAGCGCGAACGCCAGTACGAGGAGTTCAAGGACCGGGTCGGCGAGATCGTCAACGGCGTCGCCAAGCGGGTGGAATACGGCAACGTCATCGTCGATCTGGGGCGCGGCGAAGGGATCATGCGCCGCGATCAGTCGATCCCGCGCGAGGCCTTCCAGGTCGGCGACCGGGTGCGCGCCTACATCTACGACGTCCGCCAGGAGACCAAGGGTCCGCAGATCATGCTTTCGCGCGCCCACGGCGGCTTCATGGCCAAACTGTTCGCCCAGGAGGTGCCTGAGGTCTATGATGGAGTGATCGAGATCCGCGCCGTGGCCCGCGACCCCGGCAGCCGGGCCAAGATGGCGGTGGTCTCCAACGACAGCTCCATCGACCCGGTCGGCGCCTGCGTGGGCATGCGCGGCTCGCGCGTCCAGGCGGTCGTCGCCGAACTGCAGGGCGAGAAGATCGACATCATCCAGTGGAATCCCGACGAGGCGACCTTCCTGGTCAACGCCCTGGCTCCGGCCGAGGTGACCAAGGTGGTGATGGACGAGGAAGAGGAGCGAGTCGAGGTGGTGGTGCCCGACGAGCAGCTGTCGCTCGCCATCGGCCGACGCGGCCAGAATGTCCGGCTGGCCAGCCAGCTCACCGGCTGGCAGATCGACATCATGACCGAAAGCCAGGAGAGCGAGCGGCGCCAGCGCGAATTCGCCGAGCGCACCGCCCTCTTCCAGGAAGCCCTGGACGTCGATGAGGTCATCGCCCAGCTCCTCGTCACCGAGGGCTTCGCCACCGTCGAGGACGTTGCCTACGTCGAGCCGGACGAAATCGCCGCCATCGAGGGGTTCGACGAGGATACCGCCGAAGAGATTCAAGCCAGGGCCCGCGACTTCCTGGACAAGGAGGCGGCCGAATACGACGCCAAGCGGCGCGAACTCGGGGTCGAGGACGGCGTGCTGGAGGTCGAGGGCGTGACCCTGCCCATGGCGGTGGCCCTTGGCGAGGGTGAGGTGAAGACCCTGGAGGATCTGGCCGGCCTGGTGCCCGACGACATCCGCGGCTGGTACGAGAACAAACCCTCCGGCGAGCGGGTGCGCGAGGCGGGCATTCTCGACGCCTTCGCCCTGAGCCCCGAGGACGCCGAAGGTCTGATCATGCGCGCGCGGGTGGCGGCGGGCTGGATAGAGGCCGAAGCGGTGGTCGAAGTAGCGCCCGAGGCGGCGCCGAGCGGCGAGATGACGCCGCAGGAAGAAGCCAGGGCGGTGTTCGGCGACGCCCCCGCGGCGCGCGGAGGCTGACGCGAGGCGCCCGTGGCCCAGACCCTGGCGGGCGCCGCGCGCGAGCGGCGCGACATCGTCTCGGGCCAGGTGATGGCCGAAGAGGGGTTGATCCGTTTCGTGGCCGGACCCGGCGGCAAAGTCGTGCCGGATCCGGCCCGCAAACTGCCTGGCCGCGGCCTTTGGGTGGCCGCCAACCGCACCTCGGTGGAGACGGCGACTAGGAAAGGCCTCTTCGCGCGCGCCGCCAAGATACCGCTCGCCGCCGCGCCCGATCTCGCCGACCAGGTCGCCTCACTGCTCGTGCGGCGGCTACTTTCCGCCCTGGGCCTTGCGCGAAAGGCGGGCGAGCTTACCTGCGGGTTCGAAAAGGTGCGGGCGGCGGTGATCTCCGGCCGGGCGGCTTTCCTCATCGAGGCGGTGGATGGGTCGGCGGACGGACGGCGCAAGCTTTTGGCCGCCGCGCGGCGGAGCCGCAGTTCGCCGCGCCTGCTTGGCCTCTTCGCCGGCGCCGAATTGAGTTTGGCCTTGGGCGCGGAGAATGTGATACACACCGCCTTCCTTGCCGGGCGAGGCGCCGATCGCTGGACGAACGATGTCGAGCGGCTATCGGGCTTCCGCCCGCTCTTCCCTGAGAGTTGGCGCGAGGAGCCTTGATAAGAGGGACGGGGCGATGAGCCGCTCCGGCCCCTCCTTCGTGTTGAAATAGCGTCTGGGCCTTCGGTCCGGAGAGGAACAGTCAAGCGAGCGCATGACGGACGAGAACGACAACGGCCGACAGTCTTCATCCCGCGGCGGCACGCCGGCGCCGAGCGGGCGCGCGCCGCTGACCCTGAAACCGCGCGGCGGGGCCGTCAGCGCCGGCATGGTAAAGCAGAGCTTCAGCCACGGACGCACCAAGACCGTGGTGGTCGAGACCAAGCGGCGGCGCCTGGAGCCGGCCGGCGGCGGTCCGACCGCGCCGCTTATCGCCGAACGGCGAACCGCTTTCGACGTTCGCGGCCCGACGCCGCCGCGCCCGGCCCCGGCCGCCGATGTGTCGCCAGCGGGCGGCCTTTCCGAAGATGAGCGTCGCAAGCGTCAGCGGGTCATCGAAGCGGCCCGCCTGCAACAGGAGCGGCTGGCGGCGGAACGCGCGGGGCGCGCGCCGAGTCAGCCGGCCGCCATCGTCTCCGAGGGGCCGCCGGCAAATCGGGCTCAATCGCCGGCGGAGGTCATCTCGATGGAGTCCGCGGAGCCGCCGGCGCGCGCTTCCGGCGAGGTCACGGCGCCCGAGGCCGCGACGCCTCTCGCCGCGGCGCCCGCCAAGGCCGCCTCGACGATCGCCACAGGCGCCTCGGCGACCGCCCGAGCGCCCGAACCGGCCCGCCCCGCCGCCCCCGCCCAGACGCGCACCTATGAGCCGGGCCGCGAGCGTCGCGACGAGCGGCCGAGCACCACCACCTACCGGCCCGACCGCCCCTCGGGCGGCGTCGCCTTCAACCAGCGCGCCGCCCGCCCGGACGCCGCGGCGCGACCCCGCGACGGCGACGGCTATACCGACCCCGCCGCCGGCGCCACGCGTCCCGACCGTCCGTCGAGGCCGGGCGAGACGGTTCGCTATTCCGCCCTCGCGCCCAGGCCTGCGCGTGATGGCGCGCCTCGTCCCGGCGGCGCGCGCTCCCCCGGGGCCGGACGTCCGGGCGCCGATGCGACAGGTCCCGAGATCCAGCGCGCCGCGCGCCAGGCGCCCAGGCCCGGCAGCCTCAATCTCGACCGCCGCCCCGATTTCGATGAAGAGGACGCGCGCAAGGGCAAGGCAGGGGCCGGAAAGGCCGTCTCGCGCCTCAGGGGCGAGCCCCGGCGCCGAGAAGGCCGTCTCACCATCCAGGCCGTCGCCGGCGACGACGAGGGCGCCGTCGAGCGCATGCGGTCTCTGGCCTCGGTGCGACGGGCTCGCGAGCGGGAACGCGAGAAACGCAAGGGGGGCGGCCAGGAGGCCGCCAAGGGCGCCCGTGAAGTCGTCATCCCCGATGTCATCACGGTGCAGGAACTGGCTGGCCGGATGGCTACGCGCGGCGTCGAGATCATCAAATTCCTGGCTCGGGAGGGCATGACGCTCAAGAACACCGATGTCATCGAGTCCGACACCGCCGAGTTGGTGGCCACGGAATTTGGCCACACGGTCCGGCGCGTCTCGGAAAGCGACGTCGAGACCGGCTTCCTGGCTGAAAGCGACGACGACGGCGAGGTGACGCTTCCCCGCCCGCCGGTGGTGGCCGTCATGGGTCACGTCGATCACGGCAAGACGAGCCTGCTGGACGCCCTTCGCGCCACGGATGTCGCGGCGGGCGAACACGGCGGCATCACTCAGCACATTGGCGCCTATCAGGTGCGTCTGGAGGATGGGGAGCGCATCACCTTCCTCGACACCCCCGGCCACGCCGCGTTCAGCGCCATGCGCGCGCGCGGCGCCAACGTCACTGACATCGTCATCCTGGTGGTGGCGGCCGACGACGGGGTCATGCCGCAGACCGTGGAGGCCATCCAGCACGCCAAGGCCGCCGGCGCGCCGATCATCGTGGCCATCAACAAGATCGACAAGCCGGACGCCAATCCCACCCGAGTGATCAACGAACTTCTCCAGCACGAGATCGTGGTCGAAAGCCTGGGTGGCGAGACCCAGGCCATACAGATTTCGGCGCTCGAGAAACTCGGCCTGGACGACTTGATGGAAGCGATCCTGCTGCAGGCGCAGGTCATGGAACTCAAGGCCAACCCCGACCGCACGGCCGAGGGCGTGGTCATCGAATCCAAGCTCGATCGCGGGCGAGGCGCGGTCGCCACGGTCCTGGTCAAGCGCGGCACCCTGCGTCGCGGCGACATCGTGGTCGCTGGGGCCAGCGCCGGGCGGGTGCGCGCCCTGATCAACGAGCGGGACGAACCGGTCGCCGAAGCGGGCCCTTCCGTCCCGGTGGAGATTCTCGGCCTGGACGGGGCCCCAGATCCGGGCGAGGCCTTCGCGGTGGTGGAAAACGAAGCCCGCGCTCGCGAGCTTACCGAATACCGCATTCGTCAGAAGCGCGAGCGCTCGCTCAATCCGGTGGGCGCCGGCGGATCGCTGGCCGACATGATGGCCAAGCTGGCCGACAAGAAGGTCTCGGAACTCGCCCTGGTTGTGAAGGCCGACGTCCAGGGCTCGGCCGAGGCGATCGTCGGCGCGCTGGACAAACTCGGCACCGACGAGGTCCGTGCACGGATCATCCTCTCCGGGGCCGGAGGGATAAACGAGAGCGATGTGATGCTGGCCAAGGGGGCCGGGGCGCCGATCCTCGGCTTCAACGTCCGCGCCTCCAAGCAGGCCCGCCAGTTGGCCGAGCACGAAGGCGTCGAGATCCGCTACTACGCGATCATCTACGACCTTCTCGACGACATCAAGGGCGTGCTCTCGGGGATGCTGGCGCCGATCCAGCGCGAGACCTTCCTGGGCAGCGCCGAGGTTCTGCAGGTCTTCGACATCTCAAAGGTCGGCCGCATCGCCGGCTGCCGCGTCCGCGAAGGCGTGGTGCGGCGCGGCGCGCGAGTGCGGATCATCCGCCAGGACGTGGTGGTGCTGGAACTGGGCACCCTGCAGACCCTCAAGCGTTTCAAGGACGAGGTCGCCGAGGTCATCTCCGGCCAGGAATGCGGCATGGCCTTCGCCGGATTCCAGGACATCAAGACCGGCGACTTCATCGAGTGCTTCACGGTGGAAGAGGTGCGGCGGACGCTTTAAGGCGACGTCTTGACGCCTCTTCAGTCCTTCCCCCGCGCCTTCTTCCCCGACCGCTGCGCCTTGGTGATCGCCACCCACTGGCGGCGACGGGCGGCGCGCAGGGCGGGGTCCTCCTTGGCGTCGGTGAACGCCAGCTCCCGTTGGAGTTTCCGGTAGCCTTGCCAGCGGCCATCATCCAGGGCGCCGGTTTCCAGCGCCGCGCGCACCGCGCAGCCGGGCTCGTTGGTGTGGCCGCAATCACTGAAGCGGCACCGCGCCGCCAGGGCCTCGACATCCTCGAAGGTGGCGGCGACGCCCTCGTCGCTGTCCCACAGGCCCAGTTCGCGCATGCCGGGGGTGTCCAGCAGCAGGCCGCCGCCAGGCAGGAGGATGAGTTCGCGGTGCGAGGTGGTGTGGCGTCCGCGCCCGTCGTCCTCGCGAATCGCCTGGGTCGCCATCCGCTCTACGCCCAGCAGTGCGTTGAGGAGGGTCGATTTGCCGACGCCGGAACTGCCGACCATCACCGCCGTGCGGCCGGGCGCGAGATAGCCGCGTACCGCCTCCAGACCCTCGCCGGTGAGAGAGGAGATGGCAAGCACCGGGGCGCCGACGGCCACCGCTTCCACCGCCGCCACGGCCGCTTCCACGTCGGCGACTAGGTCGGCCTTGGTCAGCACCACCACTGGCGTCGCCCCGCTCTGCCAGGCGCTGGCCAGATAGCGCTCCAGCCGCCTGGGATTGAGGTCGCCGTTCAGCGCCGCGGTGATGAAGGCCACATCGACATTGGCCGCCACCACCTGCATGCCCCCGCCCGATCCCGCCGCCTTGCGGGTGAAGGCGGTGCGGCGCGGCAGGACATGGTGGATGATGGCGAGGTCGCCCGACCCGCCCGGCTGGGCGGCCACCCAGTCGCCGGCGGCCGGATAACCGCCGGCCTCGGCGTCGCGGGCCAGCTTGCCGCTGATCTCGGCGCGCAGTTCGCCGAGTTGCGTGGCCAGGCCATAGAGGCCGCGCTGCTGGAGAATGACCCGCCCGGCGATCAGGCCGTTGGCGGCGTGGGGGGCGAAGTCGCGCCGGAGCGCATCGCTCCAACCGTAAGTGTCTAGCAAGGGAACGATCCTTCGATCGGCACGAGGGAAGAGCGCCGAGCGAAGATGTGGCGCATCTAGCGCCGGGCGCCGCGGAGGGTCTCGCGGCTAAACGCATTCATCGGGCAACCCTCCATTCCCATCGTGGATCGACGCGACAAGGTTAGGCCCGCTTGGCCGGCCCCGTCAATGAAGGCCGTCCCGCGGCCGCCCCTTGCGCTCGCCGCGCCGTCCGGCAAGGATGGGCCCTGTAGTCCGGCAGGGGGGGTTTCCATGACCGACCGTCACGCGGCCCACGCGCCGCCCGGCCTCCTGCGAATTCTCGGCCTCGTCTTCGGCCTGGCGGTGGTGGTCGGCGGCATGGTTGGCTCGGGGATCATGCGCGCGCCGGGCGTGGTGGCGCTGGGGATCACCAGCCCAACCTTGATCCTGCTGGCCTGGGCGGCTGGCGGCGCTGTGGCCCTGCTGTCGGCCATGCCCCTGGTGGAGGCGGGCGCTTCGGTTCCCAGGGCCGGCGGGGCCTATCCCATCGCCGAACGCGCCTTCGGGCCGACCGTCGGGTTTTTCACCGGCTGGATCGGCTGGCTGCAATATGTCGCCTCCAACGCCTTCATTGCCGTTGTATTCGGCGAGTACGTCCACCGGCTGGGATACGCGGCGCATCTGTCGAGCTCGATTCTCGCCGTTGCTCTCATCGTCGTCGTGGCGGGGGTCAACTGGTTGGGAACGCGGATCAGCGGCTCGTCGCAGAGCTTGGCCAGCGCGATCAAGTGCGCGGCATTCATCATTCTGGCCGCGATTCTGTTCGCCTCGCCGCGCGGGGCGGCGGCGCCGGCGAGGGCGACCCATGACGCCGCCCTTATCGGGATCACGACCATTGGCGCCGTCATCATGGCGATCCGGGTAATCTACCAGACCTACGCCGGCTGGGACGCTGCCATCTATTTCTCAGAAGAAGTCAAGCGGCCCGACCGAAACGTGGCGCGGGCCACCTTCGGCGGTATCATGGCGGTGACTGTGCTCTACGTGCTGGTAAACGCAGCGGTTCTGCATGTCCTTTCCCCCGCCGCCATCGCCGGCTCGGCCCTGGCGGTGGGCGACGCGGCCAAGGTCTCGCTCGGGCCGGTTGGCGATACGGTCATCACCGCCATGGGCCTGTTTTCCCTGGCCGCCATCGTCAATCTGCAGACCATGGCCGCCCCGCGCATCACCTTCCGCATGGCCAGGGACGGCGCCTTGCCCAAGGCTTTCGGCGCGGTTGCGCCGGGAGGCTCGCCCCGCCTGGGCGTCGCGGTCGCGGTCGCGGCGGCGGCCGTGTTCGCGGCCACCGGCAGCTACGAGAGCATCGTGCGCATCTACGTGCCGTGGAGCATGGCGGGGATCATGATCGTCTGCCTGGCCGCCATCCGCCTGCGCATCGCCGAACCGGATCTGCCCAGACCCTATAGGATGCCCCTCTTCCCGTGGATCGCCATCGGCGCGGTGGTGGTCCAGGAAACCCTGATCGCAGTGGTGGTGTGGGACGACCCGCTCGCCGGCCTGGGATCGGCCATGGTTGCGCTTGCCCCCATGCCCATCTTTCTCGCCTTCCGTAACCCCGCGGTGGGAGGCGCTGGGGGGCGCGAACCGCGACGATAGAGACGATGATCCGCGAAGACGCCCTTAAGGACTACGCCCGCTTCGACTTCACCGATCCGGCCGCACGCTGGACGCGGCCGGTGTATCGCCGGGGAACCGGCCCGGCGGTGATCGTCATCCATGAGATGCCGGGGCTGCACCCTCAGGTGATCCGGTTCGCCGACCGCGTCTCGGCCGCTGGGATGACGGTGTTCTGCCCCAGCCTGTTCGGCGATCCGGGACGCGAGGTGACCCGCGGCTATGCGCTCGGCGAAATGATCAAGGGGATTTGCATCCGCCGCGAGTTCAATGTCTGGGCCGCCGACAAGTCCAGCCCGATCGTCGACTGGCTGCGCGCTCTGGCCGCCTTCGCCCATGCCGAATGCGGCGGCCGGGGCGTGGGAGCGCTGGGCATGTGCTTCACCGGCGGCTTCGCCCTGGCGATGATGACCGAGCCCTCCGTCGTCGCCCCGGTCCTTTCCCAGCCGTCACTGCCGATCGCCGCCGGTTCGAAGCGCCGCGCCGCCGGCGTGGGCGCCTCGCCCCGCGAGATCGCCTGCGCGAGACTCCGATTCGAGGCGGAGGATCTGTCGATGATCGGCCTGCGCTTTCACGGCGATCCTTTCGTTCCCCCCGAGCGGTTCGACGTCCTGAAGGCCGCGTTCGGCGACCGGTTCGAGGCGATCGAGATCGCCGCAAGGGACGGGTTGCCCGACCCCCGCATGCCGGCCCATTCGGTGCTGACCCTGCATCTGGACGATAGCGATCCGGACGGTCCGACCCGCAAGGCCGAGAAGCGCGTGATCGCCTTTTTCAGGCAGCGGACGGGCGCGTAGGAGATCGACGCCTTGCCGGCGCCACAGATCGCGGTCATGAAGCTCGGGCGCGCCATGATCAAGCCAACCGGTCTTCTCGCCGCGGCCCTGGCGGTCGCCTTTCTGGCCAGCTGCGCCACCTCGCAACGCCTGGCGGCGGCGCCCGACGTGCACGCCCTGCTTGTGGCTATCCGTGACGACGACCGTGCCGCGTTCGACGCACATGTGGACCGCCGCGCTCTGGAAGCGCAGCTCCAGGCTCGGCTGGTGGATCGCGCGGCGGCGGCGGGACTGCCGGATGCCTGGAAGGGCCTGGGCGTGCTGCTCTCCGGCCCCGCGGCCAGGATCGCCGGCCAGGCCCTCGTTCAGCCGGAGGTCTTTCGCGCCGTGGCCGACTACTATGGCTATCGCCCAGGGACGCGGATCCCCAACGCCCTGGAGTTGGCGAGCGCCCTCAGGTTGCTGCCGGATGGCGCGGTGTGCGCGGCGCGCGACAAGCGCGGTCCCTGCCTGCTGACCTTCGCCGAAGAGGGTGGGGTCTGGCGGCTGGTGGGCTTCAATGGCGACGCCGCCATGCTCAGGCTGAAGAGACGTTAGCGACGATGAGGTGTCGCGCTCTCCCGGCCGCCGCCGCGCTCGCCCTCGCCGCGTCCGCCCACGCCTCGGCGTTGCACATCTATTCCTACGATCCGGCCGACAGCGATACCCGCCACGTGGCGGGGGCGGTGACCTTCGAGTTCAACCAACACCTGATCTTTACCACCGTGCTGCGCATTCTGGCCACCGAGGGCCAAGCCAGCGCCGATCTGAAACCGGCCAAGGAAGAGGCCCTGGGACGAGGTGGCCTGACTGCCCTAATCGGGGCCGGCGCGCCCGAGCGCGATCTCTACGAGGTTTTGCCCAGCGGGGACGGGCCGGCCATGGTCGCCGCCTTCTGTCCGGGCGCCAGTCGCGCCTGGATGGCCATTGGCCGGCTCAAGGTCGATCGCGATCTTCGCGTCTTCGTCCTGGGAGCGAACCCCGGCGGAACGCCCCGCCTTTGTCGGACCCTGGCCTTTAGCTTCCATGGCGAATGGCGTCTGCCGCCCGGCGCGCGCTTCGACGAACGCCAGTTGGAGCGACCGCGCTTCCCGCGTTAGGGCTGGGAACAATCTCCTCCTCACGTCATGGTGATTCGAACAATCGTTCGCTTGCGCGCTAAGGGTTGCGGCGGAACTTCATGGTCAAAGTCCCCCTTGACGCCCGCCGGCCGGACGAGAACCGTTCCCGGCGGGCGCTTTTTTTTCGCACTCCGATGGTCGGAAACCCGGCCGCCTGTTCGGCGGATCGTTCAGTGGGCCGGAGTTGCGAGGTCCGGCCGCCTGGCCATCGCCTGATCGAACGCCGCCCACACGCCAGACTCGCCATGCCAGGCGCCTCGGGTGGCCGCCTTGGAGTACTCCGTGGAGCGGGCTTCGAAGAAGTTGGCGTGTTCGACACCCGACAGCAGACTCTGCAGCCAGGGCAGGGGATTTTCCTTGGCGTCGTAGACCGCAGGCAAGCCCAGTTGCCGCAGGCGCCAGTCGGCGATGAAGCGGATGTAGCCCTTGATGTCGGCCGGCGTCATGCCCTGCACATCGCCCGCCTCGAAAGCCAGGTCGATGAACCGATCCTCGAGGCCGACCACGGTTTTGCAGCAATCGACGATGTCGTCGGCCACGCTCCTTGTCACGGCCTGGGTCTCGGCGTTGAAGGCGTGGTAGAGCTTGACAATCCCCTCACAGTGCAGGCTCTCGTCGCGCACGCTCCACGAGATGATCTGGCCCATGCCCTTCATCTTGTTGAAGCGCGGGAAGTTCATCAGCATGGCGAAGCTGGCGAACAGCTGCAATCCCTCGGTGAAGCCACCGAACATGGCGAGGGTCCGGGCGATGTCGGCGTGCGAGCCCACCCCGAACTGCTGCATGTAGTCGTGCTTGGCCTTCAGCGCCTCTAGTTCGAGGAAGGCCGAGAACTCCGCCTCCGGCATGCCGATGGTTTCCAGCAGCAGGGCGTAGGCGGCGATATGGATGGTCTCCATGTTGGAGAAGGCGGCCAGCATCATCTTCACCTCGGTGGGTTTGAAGACGGTGGCGTAGCGCTCCATGTAGTTGTCGTTCACCTCGATGTCGGACTGGGTGAAAAAGCGGAAGATCTGGGTTAGGAGGTTGCGCTCGCGGTCGTTGAGATTGGCGGCCCAGTCCTTGCAGTCTTCGCCGAGCGGCACCTCCTCGGGCATCCAGTGCACCTGCTGCTGGCGCTTCCAGAAGTCGTAGGCCCACGGGTAGCGGAAGGGTTTATAGGCGAAGGAGGGCGTGAGAAGGCCGGGCGGGGACTGGATCGAACGGGTCATGGGCGAGGAGACTCTTCGGAACGGGCGGGCGAATCGGCGATGGCGATCATCGGCGATGGGAAGTCTAACACCGCATCAAACAACATCTAGCGTGTACGTGCGCCGAGACCACGATATGATGTTCAACATATGGGGATGAGGCCGTGACGACGCCATGGACTCTCTACGGGCAAAAGGGGACGGGATCGGTCGCCGTCGAGGGTGCGCTTACGCTGCTGGGAATTCCTTACAGACTGCAAGAGACACGTCTCACCGGGCCGGGCACCCGCAACGCCTTCGCGAAAATCAATCCCATGCGGCAGCTTCCGGCGCTCGTTCTTCCATCGGGCGAGCTGATGACCGAGAGCGCGGCGATCCTCATATGGCTCGCCGACGCCTTCCCCCCGTTGGGCTTGGGGCCGAAGATCGAAGAAGCCGCTCGCCCCGCCTATCTGCAATGGATGGCCTTCGTCTCGGCGGCCATCTACGCCCTCTACTGGGTGCGCGACGACCCATCCCGGCTGGCGGCGGACGGAGCGCACGTCGCGGTCATCAAGGCGCGGACGGCCGAGCGCATCGCCGCCTGCTGGACGGTGATGGAGGCGCGCGTCGCTCCGGGCCGCTATCTGCTGGGCGGGAGCCTCACCGTGCTGGATCTCTATGTAACGGTGGTTTCGCGCTGGAGTCCGCGGCGGTTGCGATTCTACCAGGTTGCACCGCGAATGGGCGAGGTGGTGCGCCGCGTCGACGCCGACCCGCGCCTAGCGGCCTTGTGGGCCGAGCGATTCCCGTTCGTGGAAGGGTGGGAGGGATGAAGCGAGAGTCCGGCGCGAGAAGGACGCCCTCCTCATGCTGATCCACGGCCGCCCCGCGCGTACAATCTGGGCCGCCGACGGGGTGGTGGAGATCATCGACCAGACCCTGCTGCCGCATGCGGTTGAGACGCTCCGGCTGGCGACCCTCGACGACGCGGCCCATGCCATCGCGACTATGCAGGTTCGCGGAGCGCCGTTGATCGGGGTGACGGCGGCGTGGGGATTGGCCCTCGCTCTTCGCGCCGATCCCTCCGATCCGGGTTTGGCCGCCGCCCGCGGCCGCCTCGCCGCCTCGCGCCCCACGGCGGTGAATCTGGCCTGGGCGTTGGAGCGGGTCGATCGGGTCGTGGCGCCCCTGCCGCCCACGGACCGCGCCGACGCCGCGGCCCGCGAAGCCGCCGCCATGACCGAGGAGGACGTGGCGGCCTGCCGGGCGATCGGCGAGCATGGGGCGGCGCTGATCGCGGCCATCGCCGCGCGCAAGCCCTCGGGGGCGTCGGTGAATATCCTCACCCACTGCAACGCCGGCTGGCTGGCGGCGGTCGATTGGGGAACGGCCCTGGCGCCCATCTACGTCGCTCAGGAGCGGGGGATCGACCTCCACGTCTGGGTGGACGAAACGCGGCCGCGCAACCAGGGGGCGGCGCTCACCGCCTTCGAACTGGGTCAACAGGGGGTGGCTCACACGGTAATCGTGGACAACGTCGGCGGCCATCTGATGCAGCGCGGCCAAGTGGACCTCTGCCTGGTGGGCGCCGATCGGATCACCCGGACCGGGGACGTGGCCAACAAGATCGGCACCTATCTCAAAGCCTTGGCCGCCGCCGACACACGGGTTCCCTTCCATGTCGCCGCGCCGTCATCGACCATCGACTGGGGCCTGAGCGATGGCGTCGCCGAAATTCCTATCGAAGAGCGCGACGCGCGCGAGGTCACCCACATGAGCGGCGCACTGGTTGGCGGCGGGCGGAGCGGCCTTGAAGTCGGCGAGGTGCGCATCGCCGCCCCAGGCAGCGCCGCCGCCAACTACGCCTTCGACGTCACGCCTTCGCGCCTCGTCACGGGTCTGATCACCGAGCGCGGCCTCTGCGCCGCCAGCGAGGCGGGGATCGCGGGGTTATTCCCCGAACGTGGCGGCGTCTGACCTACTGGCAGGCCAGGCACTCGTCGTAGTCGGTGCGCGCTTCGGCGGCGCGGGCGGCGCTTTCAGTGGCCATGTCGGCGCCGGCGAAGGCGGCCCGTTGCACCGACTTGGAGCGCAGATAATAGAGACTTTTCACGCCCCGCTCCCAGGCCCGCCAATGCAGCATGTGCAGGTCCCATTTGTCCACGTCGCCGGCCAGAAAGACGTTCACCGACTGGGATTGGCAGATTTCCGGCGTCCGGTCGGCGGCCAGATCGATGATCCAGCGCTGATCGATTTCGAAGGCGGTCTTGAAGAGACTTTTCTCGTCGTCGGTCAGCCAGGTCAGGTGCTGGACCGAGCCTTCGTTCTCCAGGATCGAGGCCCACACGGCCGGGGTGTTCTCCCGCTTTTGATCTAGCAGGCGCTCCAGATAGGGGTTGCGGACCGCGAACGATCCCGACAGCGTCTTGTGGGTGTAGATGTTGGCCGGAATCGGCTCGATGCCGGCGCTCGTTCCCCCGCAGATGATCGAGATCGAGGCGGTGGGTGCGATGGCGAGCTTGTGGGAGAACCGCTCCATCACGCCGCGCTCGCTCGCGTCGGGACAGGCCCCACGCTCGGCCGCCAGCAGTTGGCTGGCGGCGTCGCAGCCGCGGCGCAGATGCTTGAAGAGCCGCATGTTCCACGACTTGGCCAGGGCGCTCTCGAAGGGCACGTTCTGGCTTTGCAGGAAGGAGTGAAAGCCCATTAGGCCCAGGCCCACCGAGCGTTCGCGCGTCGCCGCATAGGCGGCGGCGTCCATTTCCGGCGGGGCGCGGTCTATGAAGTCCTGCAGGACATTGTCGAGGAAGCGCATGACATCCTCGATGAATGTCGGATGGTCGCGCCATTCCAGGAACATCTCGGCGTTGACCGATGAGAGACAGCAGACGGCGGTGCGCTCCCGCCCCAAATGGTCGGGACCCGAATGCAACATGATCTCCGAACACAGGTTCGACTGGCGCACCTTGAGGCCCAGCTCCCGCTGGTGGCGGGGCATCGCCCGGTTCACCGTGTCGGAGAAGATCAGATAGGGCTCGCCCGTCTGCAGGCGCAGTTCGAGCATCTTCTGCCAAAGCGCTCGTGCATCGACCTCGCGCACCACATCGCGCGACTTGGGCGAGCGCAGGGCGAACCGCGCGCCGTCGCGCACCGCTTCCATGAACTCGTCGGTGATCGAGACGCCGTGATGCAGGTTCAGGGACTTGCGATTGAAGTCGCCGGAGGGTTTGCGGATCTCGAGAAACTCCTCGATTTCCGGATGGTGGATGTCCACGTAGACCGCCGCCGAGCCCCGCCGCAGGGAGCCCTGGCTGATGGCCAGGGTCAAGCTGTCCATCACCCGAATGAAGGGGATGATCCCGCTGGTCTGGCCAGAGCCCTTCACCGTTTCGCCGATCGAGCGCACGCCGCCCCAGTAGGTGCCGATGCCGCCGCCGTTGGCAGCCAGCCAGACATTCTGGTTCCAGGTGCCGACGATGCTCTCCAGCGAATCACCGACCGCGTTGAGGAAGCAGGAGATCGGCAGGCCGCGCGAGGCGCCGCCGTTGGAGAGCACTGGCGTCGCGGGCATGAACCACAGCCTCGAAATGTAATCGTAGATGCGCTGGGCGTGGTCGGCGTCGTCGGCGAACGCGGTGGCCACTCGCGCGAACATGTCCTGATAGGATTCGCCCGCCAGCAGATATCGGTCCTCCAGCGTCGTCTTCCCGAAATCGGTGAGCAGGGCGTCGCGGCCCCGATCGATCTCGACCTTGCGCACCAGTCGGAGTCGAGGCCGCTGCACGGGACGTGGCGCGCCCGCATGCCCTTTGGCGACCGCCGCACTCGTTGTTTGCCTGCCCATCATGACCGTCTCGACCCAATATGGTTTCGACCCCTTGAAGGCGGGAGTGCCTTCGTCGGGGTCTACATGTTGTGGGCAAATCACCCCTCAACCCCACTATATGGGGTCACATGGTTGATGGGGCGTCAACGGGCGGCGGCGCTTGGCGCCCAGACTTTTTCGTAAATCGAAGATTAACGCCGACGGACGACGCCTGCGGTTTCAACGCCTTGCGGTTTCCGCGCCGCGCCGGGTTCACGAGACTGTGACAACGCCACGCCGCCGCGCCTCGAGTCCTGCGCCGCGGGTGTTTCGAACGCGAAGAGCCCGGCCTTTCGGCCGGGCTCTCCTTTGAGGCGCGTTGAGCCTAGGTAGAGCCGCGATCAGAACTGGATATGGATCGTGGCTCTGCGGTTGAGCGGTTCCTTGACGCCATCGCCGGTCTGGACGGCGAGGTCGGACTTGCCCTTCCAGGAAACGTCGAGGCTTGTCTGGGGAACACCCAGGGAAACCAGGCCATCGGCGGTCGCCTTGGCGCGGCGCTCCGAGAGTCGAAGGTTGTAGGCCACCGAGCCGGAGGTGTCGGTGTAGCCGACCACCGATTCGCGGGTGGCATGCCCGTCGGTGGAGTATTTGGCCGCGTCCTGAAGCACGGACTGGGCTTCGGGGGTGATCACGTACTGATCGAAGGGGAAGTAGATGACGTAATCACGGGTCTCGAAGGTGGGAGCCGGCGGCGGCGGCGGCGCTTCCGGGGGAGGAGGAGGCGGCGGCGGCGGGGGAGGCGGCGGAGGCGGAGGCGGAGGCGGCGGGGGAGGCGGCGGCGAGGCGAAGCTGTAGCGAATGCCCAGGCTCACCGACTGGTCCCGATAGCGGCCGCTCGCCGTGCCGGAAAGATCAATCACGTCGAACGCGGCGTTGCTGATGTTCAATTTCGAGCCGCTGAGATAGCGGTAGGTCAGATCGATGTTGAGCCGGTCGGAAGCGCGATACGACAGGCCGCCGATGCCTTGATAAGCGAATTTGGTGCTCGAACTATCGACCGTGACCGGGATCGTGTGCGGCGGTTGCAAGCCGCTGCCGGCCAGCACGCCGTCGGTCCGAACCTTGACATAGTTCACACCCGCGCCGCCACCGATGAACGGTACGATCCGCCAACTGGGGAACAGATCGATCAGGCCGTTGACCATGCCGGTGTAGGACCGCACCGAACCGCCCGGATTGCCACAATCGCCGCTGACAGAGCCGGTCGAGCAGATATCGATGTCCTCGCCGAGGGGGCTGGGCGTATCAGGCGTGGCGAAGTCATTGACCGACTTAATGCCGCCATTGCGGAAGCCGCCCTCAAGTTCGAGGCGGAAGTGCGGGGAAAGTCGGTAACCCAACCGGACGAACCCGGCGATTTCGGCGTCCTTCACCCGGAAGTTGAACCCGTCATTGTCGGTGGGCGACGGCGGAAACGCCACCTCCAGACCATGCTGGTGGTGAGCGCCGATATCGATGGCGCCGTACCATCCGGAATCCTGCGCGAACGCCCCCGAGGCGGCGAAGACCGCGGCCAGAGCGGCCCCAGCCAAGAGTTTCGTTTTCATCGTCAGTCCCTTCCTTGCCCTCTGGGGCGGTCAAGCTCAGCCAGCGTCCCTATACCACAGTTGCCAACATTGGCAGTGTCCGCCAAGCCACACCGTGCGATATTCGCCTCATTGGCGCAAGCGGCTAACACTGTAGCCGCCCGCGAAGGAGTCTACAGCGGCTTCAAATCAATTTGAACCCTTTTTTTCACGAAATTACCCGCCCTTCGACGCAAAGGGGGCGGCGACGCGCCCAACCTGTCGGTTCGGACCGGTTTCGAACGCGAAGAGCCCGGCCTTTCGGCCGGGCTCTCCTTTGAGGCGCGTTGAGCCTAGGTAGAGCCGCGATCAGAACTGGATATGGATCGTGGCTCTGCGGTTGAGCGGTTCCTTGACGCCAT